>Ga0214923_10004520_pt1 | contig 16736 bp, 17 predicted proteins | sample LL1510_MetaG_FD_177993 | JGI IMG/M metagenome (GOLD analysis project Ga0214923, IMG submission 177993) | Freshwater microbial communities from Lake Lanier, Atlanta, Georgia, United States - LL-1510 | ecosystem: Environmental > Aquatic > Freshwater > Lake | place: USA: Georgia | collected...
CTTGACGCGATGGTCGCAGAGCCCCTAGTCACTTTGGCGCGATTGGGTGAGCCGGTAGCTGGAGTGGCAGACAGGGTGGGTCTTGATGATCTTCCGGAAGTCGCCCTACCGCCAATCGTCCCTGAAGCCGAGATGCGGCCTGTCCTTGACGCGATGGTCGCAGAGCCCCTAGTCACTTTGGCGGGATTGGGTGAGCCGGTAGCTGGAGTGGCAGACAGGGTGGGTCTTGATGATCTTCCGGAAGTCGCCCTACCGCCAATCGTCCCTGAAGCCGAGATGCGGCCTGTCCGTGAAGCGATGGTCGCAGAGCCCCTAGACACTTTGGCGGAATTGGGTCAGCCGGTAGCTGGAGCGGCAGGAGGGGTGGATCTTCCCTCTTCTCCCGAAGCTGTTCTGGAAAGGTGTGGAAAAGAGATCAACTGGTTCACAGGCACTAGCAGTGCTACTCTTATTGGCGCGGCCGCTTGCGTTTCAAAATTGGGTGAGCCTGCCTTAGTTCCAACCGGATTGCTTCTTGAGATGGGTATAGTCCCACTAACTGGCGAACTCGGGGGCGGTATTATTGATAATCTCTCTGCAGTAAATCACCTACATCTTTCTGGAGTTGGATGGCATTACGTTAAGGTTGCATCTACTTACGCGCGATCTGCTTCTACCCATTTTGCTATTGATACCGCTACTGAATGGGGTTGGATCGAATCCTTCATTGAATATGGTAAACAGAGAAAGAGAACGGAAATTGCTTTACGACGTTTGAGTCTTTACCCGACACCAGAGGGTGTTGACCGCCAAAAGACCGCGCAAGAGTTAGAAAATAGGGTGAAAGATCCTGAACTACCTGAAAACTGGCAAAATTATTTGGGATGGATTGGCGCAGAAATCCCTACTACGTTAGAAACCAAACCATGTAACGGTCCTCTGCATCTGAGTCAGTTAGTCGTTGTTGGACGATCTCGTGGAATATCTTGTTATGGCGTTGTAATGGCAGTTTCAAGATGTGGTGCAGACGAAGAAGTTACTATTATGGTCGAAAGCCAACCACAAGCATACAAAATCTATAGGAATGAGCAACTTAGTAATATCCTATTGCCTGATACCTATCCAGAAGAAAAACGGCTTTCTGATGAAGTTCAAAAAGAAATCAGCTCTTTAATTTTCCTGGCAAGAGGCTTTAGAGAAGCGATTGAAACATTTAAAAATCCACAGCTTGAAAAAGAGGATGATCCTTTTATAAGCCACTCATTTCCCATTGTGATTGGTGCAGAGATAGGGCTTCAAAGATTAACTCGCGTCCAATCCGCATTCAAAGAATTAGGCGTCCGTGGCAAGGTGTCATTCCCTAACGAGGTCAGAGTGATTTTTGCGCCAGAGGATAAGCACGCTCAAGTGGCACAATGGCTTAAAGTACATAACCTCAGCATTCCTCTTCTTTCGTTAAGCCACGTGAGCTCATAGATCATCTCCAAGTCCAAGCTCATACCATTTCCAAGAAATCTTCTCATTTGAGAGATCCTTTCTCCCTCATTTTTAAAAACATGAACTTCTAAACGTTTCTCAAAACCTCCGAGGACAGACAACCTCGACTATATCCCCCCCCTAAGACTCGGATTTCTATAAGCCTCTTTCTTTATAAAAAATTAATTTTACTTAAATATATAATTATTAGTATAATAAGTGTATGTATATTAATAATATACCGCCAACCAGAACAATTAGGCCATCACACTGTATAGTAGCGTCTGTTTTGGCGGGCGTTATCGCATGTATTGGAGCGATCAATTTGATTGACAGCCGTGCGATACCAATTTGGGACCATACAGCCTCTATTGCATTTGTCTCTGTAGATGGTTCAATTGCCGTTATCGCAGGCCTTGCAGCTCTAGCCCTTCAAAGGAAGAGGGTTCCTTTAGCGCAAATAGAAGAAAAGCAACCATCTAAAGAAGAGCTCTCCGATCTCCGCATCCCTCTAATGCTTCATGTGGCTCAGAAGAAAATCAATGCCGATCTTGAAAAGCGTATTCAAGATGAATCATTCTTTAGTAACCTTAAAGGTCTTGATCAAGAATCCGCTTGTAAATGGGTTTCTAATAACTGTTGGTTCACTAAAGAAAAAAGAGGAGAGATTTTGAAGCAGTTTCAAGAGTGCTTAAAAATCTGTGAAAAGTCCGGGCCAGATTATACAGGCAGATTCAAGGAGTTAATCCAGTTTGCATCTGTCGATCCACAGTTCCAGCCCGCCTTCCTGACAGCAAGAAAAGATAAGGATTATCGATCTGCAGCAGCCTTGCTTTATCTATTTAGATAGAAGCTCGCCAATCAAAGTGTTATGGGAAAAACTGTGTAACTTGACCTGCTGCACTGTTCCAATCAAGCTATCCGGTCCTTCAAAGATCACATTCCGCCAGCAGCGTGCAATCCCTTTTAAATGATTGCCATCTTTGTTACGTCTCTCGACAAGCACCTCAACAGTCGTTCCCAGCTTCTCCTGCAAAAGTTCTTGTGCAATCTCCTGATGGAGGGTTAAAAGCTTCTGCAGTCTGTATTGTTTCACTTCTTCGGGTACGTCATCGACCCAGCGCTTTGCTGGTGTCCCTTTGCGGGGACTATAGGTGTAAAGAAAGGCATTCGCATAGCGGATGTCGCGCATCGCTTGGCAGGTCTCTTCAAACTCCTCGTCTGTCTCTGTAGGGAAGCCCACAATCATATCTGTACCAATTGCCACATCTGGAACAATCTCTTTTAACAAAGCAACTTTTTCGTAGTACTGCTCCTTCGTATACATTCTGTGCATCTTACGCAAAATTCGGGAAGAGCCAGCCTGCAGTGGGAAGTGGACGTGTTCACAAAGAGAGTCGAGGTCACGGATCGCTTCCATGAGCTCTTTCGTGATATCGACAGGATGAGAGGTCAGAAAGCGTATCCGCTCAATACCCTCAATCTTGTCCAATTGATAGAGTAGATCATGGAAACGCACATCTTGATTGTCCTTCCCAAAACTATTTACGTTCTGTCCAAGTAGGGTGATCTCTTTATACCCTTTGTCTGCGAGTTGTTTGCATTCAGCGATCACATCTTGCATCTGCCGTGATACTTCTGGACCACGGGTGTAGGGGACAACGCAATAAGTGCAATACTTGTCACAACCACGAATGATCGAGACATACGCGCGGTATTTATCCTGTCTTTTAGCAACCGTATAGTCTAATTCTTGAGAAAAGATGTCATCAGTGCGAAGAACCTGAGCTTTAGTTTCAAGGACTTCATCGAGAACCGCATTAAGATCGTGTATGTTGTTTGTCCCAAGGACAAAGTCCACGTGGGGTAACTTGCGGAAAAGAGTCTCTTTTTTGGCGTTGGCCATGCAGCCTGTGACACCAATGATACGCTTGCGCTTTTGGAGTCCTAAGATGCCTAATTTACCCATAGCCTTACGCTCTGCAAGATCGCGGATCGAGCAGGTGTTGAAGAGGAGGAGGTCAGCATTATCCTCATCTTCTGTCTGGGTGAGGCCGCGCTCTTGAAGAAGGCCTGACATCACCTCACTGTCAAGTTCGTTCATCTGACAGCCATATGTTCTTACAAAAAAAGTCTTCATATCTAAAGGCCACTTAGGCTACAGTGTTCAGGCATTAATGTGAAGAGGTTTTCAAAGTGCTGGACGTCTTAAAATTTTTACATGTTGCTGCTCTCTTTTTTTGGATAGCCTGTCTATTGATGGTTTCAAGGCAATTGGCTTGGAAAGGGGAGAAGGACTGGATTTTTTTTAAAAGGCTCTATTTTTCCTTAGAATTCCCTGCCATGTGCCTCACCCTGTTTACTGGCCTACTCCTGCTGCTGCTTAAAGGGGTTAACTGGAAGGCGCCTTGGCTTCACATGAAGATGACTTTTGTCGCAATTTTGGTGATTTCGGAATTGATCGTCATGTGTAAGCTGATGAAAAGAGCTCCGGGATATGGGCTTTTAGGATATAAAATTTTATATTGGGTCATTGTTTCATCTCTCCTAGGCACCTTGGCGGCGATTTACATTATGAAACCAAAATTTCTCTAGCGAAAAAATCAGCCAAAACCTATTATCGTTGGCTTAACGGAGATATGCATGAAGCAGAAAAGAGAGACTTTAACAACAGAAGTTCGTCCGGAAGATGTAAAGAGAGATTGGTATCTTCTAGATGCTACTGGAAAAACTTTAGGTCGTTTTGCGGCAGAGATTGCCAAGATTTTACGTGGAAAGCACAAGACAGATTTTACACCGCACGTTGATAACGGCAGTGGTGTAGTTGTGGTGAATGCGGAAAAGATCAAAGTGACAGGAAATAAAGAGGCTCAGAAAATTTATCGTTATTACACTGGTCATATCGGTGGAATGCGTGAAATTCCTTTTGAGACAATGCAGGAGCGTAAGCCTGACTATATTATCATGAGAGCTGTTCAAGGCATGATGCCCAAGTCTAGACTTGGCAAGCAGCAGCTGAGAAAGCTTAGAATCTTTAAAGGAAGTGAGCATGACCTCGCTTCTCAGAAACCCCTAGCAGTAGAAGTATAATGACCAAGAAGGAAATCGAAGAGATTGTCGCCACAGGGCGAAGAAAGTGCAGCGTAGCAAGTGTACGTTTGCGTCCAGGAACAGGAAAAGTTGATGTCAATGGTAGGGATTTTGAGAATTACTTCCCACTTTTGATTCAGAGAAAGACTATCTTGGATCCTTTGACGACAGTTGATCGCGAGAATACCTATGACATGATCATCCGCGTGAATGGCGGAGGAGTTGAGGGGCAAGTGATTGCCACTCGTTTAGGTATTGCCCGTGCTCTTGTTAAGGAGAACGAGACTTTAAAACAGAATATGAAGCGAGCAGGCTTTTTAACGCGCGATCCTCGTAAGAAAGAGCGTAAAAAGTATGGCCGCAAGAAAGCGCGCAAGAGTTTCCAATTCTCCAAGCGGTAAGTACTTGGATTTCCCCCTCCTCCTTACCGTGGAGTACTCGGCCCTTCCAACTTTGTTGGAGGGGCTTTTTGTTTGTTATGCCATAGTGCAGCAAATTTGAGAGATCCTTTCTCACAAGGTCCCGTGCTAGATGGCTCTCATTTGTGATATTAGACATCTTCCATAACCCAATTTTCGTGCCCGTGAGCGTGTCCGTGCCGGTGCCCGACCCAATTTTCATATAACTGAAGCTTTGGTATATGTAACGCTTGTTTTGCAAGTGTGAGTTTTGTGTGCAAAAATATGACACGATCAAGGCGTTGCCATCTAATAGATTCAAGTCAGTTTTTCAAATCATGGTGAGTGTGGTCCATGCGGCGGAGCATCAAGGTATGAAAAAATGTGGGAAGCCTTCGCATCTGAACCCTCAGGATAAATTGCTTATGACATTGGAATATTTGAGAGAATAGAGAACCTATTTTCATCCCGGCCGGAGTTATGGCCTTAGTGAAAGTGCCTGTTATAGAAATGGCAAATGGATAGAAGAAGTATTGGTTCCAGATAAGACGTTCGCTTTGCCAGGAAAAAAGGTTTTATTGGATAGTGGTGGTGCAGGAGAGGTAATTTTGATCGATGTTGATCAAAATGAAAGGTAGATAGGTCGGGCACGGGCACGCTCACGGGCACGAAAATTGGGTTATGCAAGATGTCTAATAGATGAGCAACACCAAACCAAGGGACGAGAATTCATTATCCGTATTGTGTCTATGTTGATCAAAATGATAGGTAGATAGGTCGGGCACCGGCACGAAAATTGGGTTATGCAGGATGTCTATTATTTTTTTGCAAATGCTATTAAATAGCGAATCGAGCTGAATCGACAATCATAGTTTTTTCTATAGTCCAAAGGAAAAGTGCGTCGTCCTGAACGCAGACGAGATGTTTGCCGCTTATAAAACTGTCTCTAAACGTTGAAGAGTCACTACTCAATCCCGGAAATATTGAGATCAGGTGTCCCTTCGTCACATCATAGACAAGTCCACGAGGCCCTAGAATCCAAATAAAACCATCCGAGAAACATAAATCTCTCTCTCTTGGTAACTCAACTCGTATGTCATCTAAAGGGTCTGATTCTGCTTGCGGATTTCTTTGAATAACGATGGTGGTGATAGTTGGATCTGTCGGTTTGTTATGAGCTACAAAAACGGTACAGTTAGGCATAAATTCGATTGCAACGCAATTTTCCTGATTTATTTGCGGAGGAAACTTTACCTTAGTTTCTGATCGATCTGCGAGAGACAGTGCGCTCAATCCATCGTTCTTATCCTGAAGAAAAACATAATGATCTTTAAGCCGAGATATAGATTTATCTCCTAAGTCGTAAATCACTTTATCGCCGAGGTAGAGTTGTGTTCCTACTTGATAGACAATTTCTCCTCTTTTAGTTAGATCGAACCATTTGACAGCTTCCACGGAAAAAATCAAATTCCTGTTAAGGTTAAAACCCAAAAGTGTTGTGTTGGGTGCTTCATGAACGAGCAATTTGTTTCTTGCAAATCTTGCTTTTCCGACATTTGTTACACTAAAAATGAAAGTGCCATTGTTTTGAAATACCGCTGCAGTGCGAACCGGTGTTATGATTAGATGTGATTTTTCTCCTATCTCTGCTACAGCCACGCCTATTTTTTTATGCCTAAAACCTGTGTAAAGATGGAGACAGTTTCTCTCTCTTCTAAAAAGAGTCGAGCCTTTGAGTGAGAGGTTACCTCTGCCTAAGTATATGTCTGGAAGAAAATAACAATTATTTTCTGAGCTTTGGCCTAACGTTTCTAAAACCCAACCACCATTAAAGGGGAAAACCTTAACAGGATTTATATAGAGAGTTCTTGGAAGAGGGATAGATAATCCTCCTTTGATAGCTGGTCTTAATACAGACCAGCTTCTTTCAAACCTCAAAAGAGAGGGCATCTGATTGATCATTGCGCGCCATTGACGACAGACTTCCCGACAGCGGGCAATTTCGCTAAGTGGCATACCCCTGAATATCTCGAGGAAAATCTCTGCCGGAAGCGGTAATCCATTTGAAATTTCCATGCGATAAAATTACTTTAACTGCCAAGTTTGTGTAAAGGAATTTTAATGGTTTTGTTAAGGTAGTGATCCTTGGGCCTAGCTCAATAGACTCAATTGAGGTTGAGATCTTCTGGGATCATCGAGAGGGTGGCAAAACGGCCGCCCATCTCCCTCAAAAGTTCTCCCCAAAGCTTTTCTGCTGGTGTCTCAAAGATGTGCTTTGCAGAGGCGGGATAGAGAAACCAGCCACCATCCAAAAACTCACGCTCAAGCTGTCCGCCTTGCCAGCCCGCGTATCCAAAGCAGAGTCTCAATGCAGGCCCCTGAGAGCTTGTGATACTATCCTGCAGAAATTGTAGATCACCCCCTAAATAAACCCCTTCACAGATCTCAATCGTTTGATCGGGAATCGAACGGCTATTATGTAAAAGCATCATCTGATTAGTCTGCACAGGCCCGCCAGCTCTCGTCTGCACTTGCTCGTTAGAGAGGTTTTCTAGCGATAAAATCTCTTCCGGAAGGTCGAGATCGAGAGCTTTATTAATGATAATAGCAAAGGATCCACCTGGGCTGTGTTCGCAAAGCAGAGCCACACTGCGGAAGAAAATGCCAGATTCGACATCGGGAGTGGCTATCAAAAAGGTGCCCTTTTCAAGGTGTGAGTGTGGCAAAGATTCCATCAGTTACAATTCTCCATGTTGCAGTTTTGCGCATTTTCACACTCTTCCATCGCTCTCATTCTAGCAACCCTCTGGCGTTGCCATTTCTTATCATACTGGAAGAGTAGGCCATAGTTTTTAATGTTGGTAAGTACGCCCTCAAGTTCGCAGAGTGTATCTCTAATTTGCTGGTACACGAGGTCGCTGTTTATGAGTCTAGGCAAGGTTCCCTGACCACATATCAGACGATCTGTGACATCCTGAACTCCAGTCGCCGCAGAGCCTATCTCTGATGCCGCACAGGCTACTTGTTTGACAAGATCATGTTCGATGATGTCATCAAAGACACAGCAAGCTTTGGTCATCGCTTTAGTCACAGCATCAGAAGCATTCGCAGCTCTTCCTGGGAAATCGATTTTTATAGAGTGGTCAACGATCACAGCCAAATGATCAGCGGCTGTGTTGATTGAAGTCAGTGTCTTCTCAAATAATGGAGCGTTGGTGTCTACAAAGTCAGAAACCTTCGCAAGAACAAGATTCAGCCGGTCTATTGCTGCCTGTACTTGATCTCCACTGCGCGCGTAGAGGATCTCGTCAGTGACTAATACAGCAGGTTTCCCTCCTGTTGGCGCTGCTCTTGGATAGATTTCAATCGACTTTTCCCCAAGAAGCCCCTGACTCGTCAAGACCACTTCGTCATAGCTATATATCCTCACGCTCGAATCCACCTTTGCTATCACTTCGAAGAAGTAATAAGCCCCCAAAGAGTTGGGCTTCGTAGAACGCGCATCGACTAACTCGTGGATTGCTACTACAGTCCCCACAGGTTTGCCACCAAAATTGACGCGAGTGCCAATCGTAACACCTTCAATATTCGTGAAATATATCTTTAGAGTTGTTTTGCTATCACCAACAGAGGGTTTTAAGAAGAGAAAGAGCCACGCTACTGTACAGATGGCGATGATGACGAAAATGCCAAGCCAAAATGCTTTTCCTTTGTCGGAAGTCATGAGTGTATCCCATTAGGTATTGAATTTTTCAAAAATGTTTGAATCAGTGAATCCTCGATTTTTACAAATTCTTCTTTAGTTGCGATATAGGGGATTTGGCCCTGATGATTCAAGGCAATCCTATCAGCAACATGGAAAGCGCTGCAAAGGTCGTGAGTGACAACAATGCTGGTAGCTGAGAGTTCATCTTGAATTTGCAAAATTAAGTCATTGATTTGCATAGCAGTGATTGGGTCGAGTCCCGTTGTAGGCTCATCATAGAGGAGGATTTTGGGGCGGTAGACAATGAGCCGCGCTAACGCCGCTCTTTTGCGCATGCCCCCTGAAAGGTTAGAAGGCATTAACTCTTCCGTACCTGCTAAACCGACCATCTCCAGAGCTTCATGGACACGCTCGTCCACCTCTTCTTCCGTAATAGAATGATTATTCTGCTTTCTGTGTTCGCGTAAGTAGAAGGCTGTATTGTCTTTGATTGTTAATGAGTCAAAAAGTGCTGAGGCCTGGAAAAGCATTCCCATGTGAGAAAGAGCGCGGAAAAGCGCTTGGCCCTTAAGAGGTGAAAGAGCCACCTCATCGACGTAGATTTCCCCGCTGTCGGGCTTTTCCAATCCCATGATCTGTCTAAGTAGAACACTCTTGCCTGAACCTGAGCGGCCAAGTATAACGAGGGTTTCACCCGATTCGATGGTGAGATTAATCCCTTTCAACACCTCTTTTTGGCCGTAGCTTTTCACGACATTGACACAACGTATCGTCATGGAAGCCTCCAGTGTTCTTGGAGGTAGACGTGAAAGTTGTTCAAGCCAATAGTCAGGACAAAGTTGATCAGGAGAATATAGGAATAGCTCACAACCACACTGTTTGTAGTCGCTTTTCCAACTCCTGCAGCACCACCTGATGTCTGCATGCCTTTGTAGCAGGAGATTGTACTGATCAATAGACCGAAGAAGAAGGCTTTGATCAGTCCTTGTGAAAAGTCGTAATAAGTGATGTTGAGAGGCATTGGCTCAAAATAGCCCTCAGGAGTCATGTGGAAAACAAAAACAGAGATCAGATAACCACCAAAAATCCCCATCACAGCGCTGAAAATCGTCAAAATAGGTAGCATGATAGCGCTGGCGATGATGCGGGGTGCAATCAAATAACGTAGGGGATTGACTGACATAGATCTGAGAGCGTCGATCTGCTCAGTTACTTTCATAGTGCCGATCACGGCCGTCATCGCAGAACCCACCCGCCCTGTCACCATGAAAGCTGTGAGTACAGGACCAATCTCGGTCAACATGCCCTTTCCAACTAAAAGGCCAACAGCGCTGCTCAGGCCTTTGTCTCCCAGTTGATAGAAAGCTTGAGCGGCTAGTACCAAACCTGTGGAAAAGCCCGTGATCGCCACGACCGGTAGGGAAAGCACACCGATGTTATAGAACTTATCGAGAAGAAGAGTCCATGAGGGAGGTCTTTTGATACATGTCCACACTGTTTGGGCGAAAAGGATGGCCCACATCCCAACGCTTGCAAAGGAGTTGTAGAAAATGTTCAGGTAATAGCCCATTATCGCATAGTAGGTCTGTTTCTATTTATAGTCAAATCAGCTATACATTCGATCTAAAAGCAGGGGAGCTTCTCTATAGACAGGGGTCACAACTCCTAAAAAACAGAAGCTGGTTAAACTTTGAATCTGTAGGGTTTCGGAGGGGAGGGGGGTTCTTTGCTATCTTTTGGAGCTTCTTGCACCAATTTTTCAAAGACGGCTTTCCAGTGCAGCGTCGATTTTAAGAAGTAATCGATGATAGAAGTGAGTTCTTTTGCTTCGATTTCGGGACTAATGCGTCTATGGAGATAGATCAGGCGTTCATCGGGCTTTAGGGAGAGCGTCTCTTCCATTTTCTGGTTGCCCTCCAAAATCTCTTTGAAGAAGGCGTGTGCGCTCTCTTCCAGAAGCTCTACAATTGGGGTTGAGAGCAAGATAGTGTTGGGTACTAGATGGTCATCGAACTCAAACAGAATGGGGGTATTGCTGCTTTTCAATACAACCAAGCAGGCGCCATGTTTATCTGCTGATAAGGCTGTGAATTTGAGAACAGTGGCGAGCTGCTTCAAGAATGTCTGAAAATTACTCATAACTGTAGAAAAGCAAATTAGATGCCAGATTAGGCTAGTAGATCTTTCTGAGGATTAAAACTGCGTCTATCCGCTGCGGAAATGATGGGTGTAAATTCGCGCCACTGAGCGATTTCTCCACACCAATGGTGATAGACATTGATAACGCGATGGAGCCACTCCCAATTATCTTGAAGCGAACTGCCTGGTGAGCTTACTGCACGCAAAATAAGCGTCACGCCGGTTGAATCGAGAGCAAAGCTGCAGCCGCCTGTATCAACCCCTAGAAATTGGGCTTTGGCAAGTGCCTCTAACTGCTCTACACGAGGCTTCATCAGAAAAAAGCCAAGGTCAGCTTCAATCACAAGCGTCCCTTCAATCCGTCCCCGTCTCAGAGTGATACGCACACCATCCACATGCAGATCAACCCTTCCACGGCTCAGCGCTTCTTCCGGCGGAAGGCTTTTAAGCTGTTTGCCAAAAAATGTCAGGGTTTCTTGAAAGGAGTGGTTCATCTCTCTCCCAAAATAGCGTCTATAAAGGCTTTAGCTTCTTCATTATCCAAATTACAATTCTCTTGTACTTCACGCAGTGCTTGATGAGCGAGATTTCGCTCCTTAATCTCAGGACTTGTAGTAAAATTGTAAGAATTAGGAAGATATATTGGGATTTGATCTGTCTGATTTACAGAAAGAAGAGGTCCCTTGCTCGGCATTTGTATAGCATCCTCAGATTCCGGCAAGCGAAGGGGGTTCTGCGAATGCTCTTTTCCGCTGATTGGTCCAATCATGATTTGCTTCCTCAAGACTTAATATTAACATGTCTCTTGGTTGATTATGAAGATATTTTTTTAATTTAGTCGTAATTATTGATTATGAAGTGTGTATGATTTAATAAAGTTTTGAGTTAATTCTTAATAGGACTGGGTTTTCTTGAAGATCTAAAAGTCTAAGTGGTTGATCAATAGTCCTCTTATTCTTGAGTGTGACTAGATGATAAGTATTTGGACTACAAAATCCAAGTTGTCTGGCAATGTTATAGACTTTTTCAGGAGTTGAGTTCTGTTCTAAATGCAGCCATACCCCATTAATTTCTCGTTCGTCATCTAGTCCACAAAAAATAGAGTCGAAAACTTGATTCATTTTCTCTAAACATGATGATACCAATAGATTGGGTACGACATTGTCTACTGAAAGTGGTGTCGCATCAAAAGGACATAGCGCAGATAGAGTGATTGATGATCGATCGAACGTGTGTCCGCACGGAGCAAGAACCGGATGTGTAAATTGTTTTCCAGAGAGAGGGCAATCAAATTGAGCTTGAATTAAGCCTCTGTCATCTAATTTTAAATCCCGAGTTTTTTTATTTAAATTTAGGTTAAAGAGACTCAGTTGATCTAAATATTGAGCATATTCTTTTCGATTATTTTGCTCGAATTCCGCTGTTCCTCTCCTCACTTCTTCAGGAGAGTATGCATTATTGCAAAGAGGGCAAGAGACCATCCATTCCCTATTTTTTAAGCTATCCAGTGTGTAAGGGGAGTCAAAACTATCTTGAGGGTGCAATCTGAATAGGCTCCATTTCACTAAGCTCGATTCATCAAAAGAATGGGTACAGGGAAGAGATGTGGAGTCGCTAAGAAGTGGTTTGCGGCTTATCTTACAGCGTTGTTCGAAATAGGGAGAAAAAGGGTGAGTGCCAATAAATATCGACACCAGTTGACTTATATTCGCAAGTTGTTGTTCTGCAATAATGTTGGCTCTTAATTGTTCCGGCAATAAGGGATTTCGATCGATCGGGCATGTGAAATCACGTTCTAAATGTTGTTTGATATAAACATCATCAAATGTATGGCCACAGGGAGTTGTGACAGGATTAACCATGGGTTCCAAGGATATTGGACACCAAAACTCGGAAGTTAAACCTCTAATAGTCATTTGCTTGTCCTTTTTTTAAATGAATATTGTATAACAAATAGTGTTGCAACGCAAACAAAAGCATGTGGTGAATATACGTAATTGCAAGACAATTTTCTCTGAAAAAAGTAGACTGATCTTTTTTTAGGAGGAAGCATGCCGCTACTCATGAAGAGCAGTCCTACGATTCCATTGAAACGCCCTGTCAGCGAAGCAATTTATGCTCGTTCTTGCCAGTTGATCCCTAAGGGTGTCAACTCGCCTGTGCGCGCCTTTCCAGGTCTCGACCAGACCCCCCTTGTTGTTGAATCTGGCTATCTCGACAGAATCGTTGATGAGGATGGGCACAGCTACATCGACTACTGCTGTTCTTGGGGAGCGCTTCTGCATGGACATGCACACCCTCTTGTGGTTGAAGCCGCTCAAAGACGGTGTGCGATGGGATCCTCTTTTGGGATTACAACTGAGATTGAAGCCACACATGCAGCAAAAGTGGTCTCTCTCATGCCAGCCATTGAAAAGATCCGTTTTGTCAGCTCGGGAACTGAAGCGACGATGACGGCCTTGCGTTTAGCTCGCGGATTCACAGGTAGAGATAAAATCGTCAAGTTTTCTGGCAATTACCATGGCCACAGCGATGCGCTCCTTGTGCAAGCGGGTTCGGGTGCTGCACATTTATCAGACTCAGCTGGGGTGCCTGCTGATTTCGTAAAGCACACTTTGGTGCTGCCTTTCAATGATGTAGAAGCTACGCGCCAGGCGTTGCGAGAAAATGAGGTTGCTTGTGTGATCGTTGAGCCTATCGCGGCAAATATGGGTGTTGTGGCAGCTTCTCAAGAATTCATCGAAATGCTGAGAGAGGAGACGAAAAGTCAGGGTGCGCTTCTCATTTTCGATGAAGTGATCACCGGTTTTCGAGTGGCTTTAGGTGGGGCGGAAGAGATTTATGATGTTCGTCCTGATCTTGTTTGTCTTGGAAAAATCGTTGGAGGGGGGTTCCCTGCTGCAGCGTTTGGTGGACGTGCTGAAGTGATGAACTGCATCGCACCTCTTGGACCTGTCTATCAAGCTGGCACGCTCTCTGGCAATCCAGTCGCTATGGAGGCGGGATATCAAACCTTGCGGATTGCAGAGCGCAACGGTTTCTATGCTGATCTCGAGGAAAAAACTGATGTGATCACAAAGCCTCTACGTAATCTGATTAAGAAGAAAGGGATTGCGGCTTGTGTCAATCAGGTCGGTTCTCTCTTTACACTCTTTTTGGGGCAGACCTCTGTCAAGAACTTTGAAGAGGCGAAAAGGTGCACCGGTTTTAATGAATTGTTTCATTTTATGTTCCAGAGGGGCGTGTATATTTCCCCATCACAGTACGAAGCGAACTTTGTGAGCTCTGCGCACAGTTTGGATAACTTGGAGAAGACGCGTGACCTCTACTTGGAATTTTTCGACAGGTGACGCTCTCTTGGTCGCTGTGACTAAGGGGCGTTCCATTGATGAGATCATGCGGCTTTATGAAAAAGGTATCCGCGACTTTGGCGAGAATAGAGTTCAAGAGGCTCTTGTCAAAATAGAGGCGCTTCCGAAAGATATCCGCTGGCATTTCATCGGCAAATTGCAGAAGAATAAAGTCAGTAAAGTGATAGGGAAGTTTCATTTGATCCATTCGGTTGACACTTGTGAACTAGCTTATAGCATCTCAAGGGGGGCTAAAGAGCAGATCACCTCAATTTTGTTGCAAGTCAATACATCTGGCGAGGAAAGTAAGTCGGGTCTTTCCGCTGAAGAGTGGGAAGCAGAGATTCCTGCATTGAAAAAGCTACCTAATCTTGCGATAAAGGGGTTGATGACAATGGCTCCTCTAACAGATGATGTTAGCGTTATACGTCACTGTTTTGCGGCTCTTCGCAAACTTAGGGACAAGTGGGGGCTGAAAGAGCTTTCGATGGGGATGTCGCAAGATTACAAGATAGCGCTTGAAGAGGGCGCGACAATGGTGCGGATTGGTAGAAAACTATATGAAGGAAATTAGTGATGCTCCTTTAGAAGCTCGTTGGCTCACCTTTGAGGGTGAGTGGCGCTATCATGTCAAGTATCCCAAAAACAAAGAGTTGAATCGAGAAACCTTAGCCTACTTCTTTGAGGTTCTCGGCAAGCCGCGCAGGGCTTGGACAGAGAATTGCGACTATTGGGAGCGCAAAAGTCTTCCAAGGGTGATCGCTCAAGATGGTTTTTTAAGAGATTATGCTAGGGGTGTTGCTCTTTCTGTAGAGTTTGCCAAAAAGATGGTAGGGGCTCTACCTGAAAACGATCATATCGATGTACACTGGAATCCTGAGGCAGAGCGTTTCTATGATGTAGTGGGTGCGCCTCCTGGTTTTTTATCCAAGTTTTTGCCGTCTGTGCGAAAAAGAAAAGATAAGGATTTAACGAAGCAAGTTTCCCTAGATCTGGCGCTGATTTCCCAATTTGAAAGTGCGGAAAAGAGGAAGTTTTTGACGCTCGCCGTACTTTGTCATGGTGCAGTCTACCGGGAGTTGGAGGGAGTATCTCTTCAGATTCCCTCATTTGAAGAGCGTGGCAAGTTGATTCCCTACGTTGCGAAGCAGCATTTGATTGCAGAAGGCGTAAAGACGGTAAGTCTCTTTCCTCAAGAGGATGGGCCTGGGATTTATCTCTGTCAAGGGACCGAGATGTGGCCATCGCAGCCCTCTATGATGGGTTCTATGTTTGCTAATTTAGGGATCCATGGTTCGGCAACGGAGGCGTATCAGCATTCTTGGAGGCGTATCCACAAGCACTTGCGCAAGCTCAAGCAGGGTGACCGTCTGCCTTTTGTCGCAGGTCACAGCATGGGCGGAGCGATGGCGATGCAAATAGGGCTTTACTCTCATGATTTGATTGCTCTGGCCTATGCTTCGAACCCACCGATGCCTAATAGACGAGATTACGATTTCTATCAGCAGATGGGTACACAGCGCCAAGAAAAGCTGCGGGTGGTTGCCAATCTTGATGATTTTGCATTTTGGAGGATTGGTGAGAAGGTGATTGGGCAGGTGCGCATCTTCCTTGGGCGAACGAGATGGCGTTACTACCCAGTGCATCGCTGGGAAATGGTTTTGCTAATTCCTGCGGCTGTGAAACTTTGGTTGAACGTATTACATGCTTTTCCAGCTCATCAGCATGTGATTGCTCTTGATAAGAATTATGTTTCAGTTGAGTTGACGAGTGAAGAGATCGCTCAAGAGAATAAAGAGAGACTTTCGCGTTTTGACTACATGCGCTTTTTGCCAGCGCTCTATGATCCGGCGAAGATTCTGATGCGTTGGGGGCGAAAGCTTTTTGGGTGGTCTTTGAGGGAGGAGTATTTGCGTAATGAAATTGAAATTATAGCATTGCACGAGCAGGAGCTCGTTTCAACGCGAACAGAAGATAATCGCCACGAAGTGGAGTTTGAATTAGAGGAGTTGCGTCGGCAAAAACGTGATTTGCTTCGTGAGTTAAACAATAAGAGCGCTAGCTAGTTAGGTTGGCAATAGTAGACCAGTCAACAGGATTGGGATGGAGGGGCTCTTGATTATTAGCATAAGCGACAACGATAGTTCTTCCTTTCCTATCAACATCATAGTGAGGCTTCCATGGCAGGCCTGTATCGGGATTAATATAATCCTTTCGCGTCTTTGGCCAGGTTGTAGCATGAATTTCGCAATGAACAGAATTCATGTGATTTACTAACTTTGATGGAGAAATTAGCATCTCAGTGCAAGATTTGCATTTCCAACATATATTTAAATGGTGTTGGGAAAAAAGGTGCATTCGGAAAGCCTCATAATAGGTCTCGCTTCTTCTTGTTAAGATTTCTTTTGAACAAAAAGGACAATGAGCTTCTTCTATTTTATGATCATTTATTACGTGCTTGCCTCTCTGTTGGGTATTTGTAAAGCCTTCTGTACAAACGCCAAGGCCGCAAATATATGGTTGAACTTCTTTTGGATGAAGTGTTGTATCATGCTCACCGATGTCTCTTGGTGTTGCCAGGACTAACATATGACTAGG
>Ga0214923_10004522_pt1 | contig 16730 bp, 20 predicted proteins | sample LL1510_MetaG_FD_177993 | JGI IMG/M metagenome (GOLD analysis project Ga0214923, IMG submission 177993) | Freshwater microbial communities from Lake Lanier, Atlanta, Georgia, United States - LL-1510 | ecosystem: Environmental > Aquatic > Freshwater > Lake | place: USA: Georgia | collected...
GCCTATTAAAAAATGGCCTAGACTTATAAAAAATAACTCTCTTTCAGGTGCTCTTGAAATAGCAATAATCCCTATCCTTTGATTTCCTTACACGCATTGCAGCTAGCCCGGATATTTCACACCGATCTACTGCGGAGGCCGGGAAAGCAGAGATCACCTCTCGTTATCAGAGATATAACAGAAACTTCTAATGATCGCCTCCTATCGCCTCTCCTTAACCTGATCCCTGATCTTTCCCATCATCTCCTCAACCACCTCGAGAGTATCACAAATTTGGATTTGCCATGGGAGCTCACCATCCGTCATGATGTTAAGACTACCCCTACCACAGAAAAACCAACCACCTGGGGAAAAGATTTAAACCTCAAGCCTCTCCTTTATCCTGGGTATAGACCTGAAAACTCTTCAATAACCGTCTTTATGAATCCTACTACCAGTTTAAAACGCCCTGCCTCACCCCCATTGTCCAGTGAGCCAAACCCGACACCATCTTCAAGTGTCTCTTCTTCCAGTCTGTCTTCTGGTAGTCTGTCTTCTGGTAGCCTCGGTGGCATCAGTGTTGTAGAGCATCCTTCATCACCTAAAAGCTTTTTTCCTAGGACCATAACAACCAACAGGAATGATCCGTCTTCCTCCTTAGGCCTGCGTGCTATCGTAGAGGCATCATCAGCCAAAAGACCTGGGGATGATGAATCTGATACAACACAACCACCAACTATTGCGACACCAAGCGCTTCATCATCACAGAGCACATTAAACACCCTAGAAGAGTTACGTACAAATATTGAGAATTCCCTCAGGCGCGCCCAGGAAAAAGGAAAGACTCTAGAAGCAAGATACTGGAATAATGCAAACTGGATGTGTAGAAAAAAAGCCGAAGAGCTTGCTAAGAATACACCCAATGGTGATGTAGCGGCAGCCTATGGACAAGGAGCGGAGTGCCATATAAAAGCTGCCCAGGCATTGGCTCAAGGAAAGACTCAAGAAGCAACATACTGGAATCATGCAGGCCTGATATATAACAACCAAGCCGAAGAGCTTGCTAAGAATACACCCAATAATGCTGCAGCGGCAGTATATAAAAAAGGAGCGCAGTACTACGCGCAAGCTGCCAATGCAGAGGCTCAAGGAAAGAGGGAAGAAGCAATGCAATGGAATAATGCAGGTGTGATGTGTTACAAACAAGCCAAAGAGCTTGTGAAAAATCCACCTAATGGCGATGCGGTGGCAGCCTATGGACAAGGAGCGGAGTACTATGAACAAGCTGCCAAGGCATGGGCAAGAGCTCCAAAGACTCTAGAAGCAAGATACTGGGATATTGCAACCTGGATGTGTACCAACCAAGCCGAAGAGCTTGCTAAGGATACACCTAATAAGGCTGCAGCGGCAGCCTATGGACAAGCAGCGAAGTACTACGCGCAAGCTGCCAATGCAGAGGCTCAAGGAAAGAGGGAAGAAGCAAAATTCTTGAATAATGCAGGCTGGATGTGTAGAAAAAAAGCCGAAGAGCTTGCTAAAAATCCACCTAATGAGAAGGTAGCGGCAGCCTATGGAAAAGCAGCGCAATACTGGAATAGTGCAGGTGTGATGTTTAGAAAAAAAGCCGAAGAGCTTGCTAAAAATCGACCCAACAAGGCTGCAGCGGCAGCTTATAGACAAGGAGCGCAGTACTTCGTACAAGCTGCCGAGGCAGAGACTCAAGGAAAGACCCAAGTAGCAACATACTGGCATTTTGCAGGCGATGTGTGTTACAACCAAGCCCACGAGCTTGCTAAAAATCCACCTAATAAGGCTGCAGCGGCAGCCTATGGACAAGGAGCAGCGGAGTGCTACAAAAAAGCTGCTGAAGCACAGGCTCTAGAAAATCCTCAAGATGCAAGATATTGGGAGCAGGCAGGTGTGATGTTTAACAAAAAAGCCGATGAGCTTGCTGAGGCTGAGCCCAATGCAAATTCGCCAATCAACCAATATGATGAATATATACGTTATTACACTGAAAAAGTGAACAATCTCATTACTCAGCTCGAAGAAAACAAAAAGATCAATCAATCAATAAGAGAGCATAGGCGTAGAGGTATATAGAAGCCTGTCCCAGCCTCCTCGTCACGATCAGCCTGAAATATGCGGGTTAATGTTTCGACCTGATCATTTTTCTTAAGGGCTGCCTTTGTGAGTTCGTGCCGCAGCAAGGCAACCCCATTGTGTTCTTTTCTGTTATTTCAAAGTCATTTGGCGATATATCCTCGCAGTATCTTATACTATTTTCCCTCACTAACGAGACTATAGAGGTTATTCTTTTTGTGGCTGGCTTCGCTATCATCGCTAATGTTACCGTGGCTAGCAGAAAACCCTTTGGTCTTGGAAGAGAGAACAACAACTTTAGTGTACAAAAAATAATTTTTCATTCATAACGAGTCTATGTCGAAAAAAAGCCACATTCACTATGTACGAGAACGCGTTTTGCAGGAATGGCGCGGATTGCCAAGCAAGGTGGCTGTAGAAGAAATAAGCTCAACAGGAGAGATACTCAACAAAGTTATTCAGAGATTAGGACTTAAAAAACGGTTCCAAGAAGAAGAAATACTCAAAGCGTGGCATGAGGTGGTTGGTGACTTTCTCGCAGCACATTCAGAGCCAATGCAGTTAAAGAATACTATCCTCTATGTGCGCGTCATTCAACCAACGATTCGTTATGAACTAGATCGCGTCTGGAAACCGGATATCCTGCGGAAGCTTCAAGAACGCTTTGGAAAAAAAAACATCCGTGATATGAAACTTAGTTTTTAACTTTATGGAGCGCATTATTAGCATTAAATCACAAAGCATCGTCACAACTATTGGTGTTTCCAAGGAAGAGCAGGCAGTTGCTCAGCATCTTTTATGCGACGTGTGTTTTGCAGGCTCTTATCAACTAGAAAATTTACAGGACGATCTGGCTGCAACAATTGATTATGCTCATGTATACCAACGGGTTCATGAGATTGCAGGCGAGCATCCCCGAAAACTGATTGAAACACTCGCTGATGATATCACATTATCTCTTCTAAGAGAATTCAAGCTGCGTTGGATTGAGCTTACTATCCGTAAATTTATTCTTCCAAATACAGAATATGTGGCCGTAAAGGTAAGAAGAGAATCCGATGGAGAGAGATAAATTGGTAGAGACCGATCTCAGATTCAAGATATTTTAGTAAATTTCGTGCATGACGAGTCTATACTCCGTCGGACCCAATGGCTTCCACTGGGCACCCCTCCATCGCTTCTTTACACAGGGCCTCTTCTTCAGGAGTAGTGGGTTGTTTATAAACGTAAGAATGTCCACCGTCATCGTTACGCTTGAAGTTTTCAGGAGCTGTTTCACGGCATAGATCACAGTCGATGCATTGATCATCAACATAAAAAACGCCATTAACGTTTTCAGAATATTTATTGGAACTATCTGCCATAAAGGTTTACAAAGTTAAGACTATTTTTTAAGATTGCAATCATTTTTTTATTCAAGTGAACACAACCTAGATTTAGTTGTCCAACAACAGAAGCTTCATTTTCAAATGTTACCATCCCTCCCAAACTTCTTTTATAGATTGCATCGTATTTCTTTAGGGCTCTTTATTGTAGTAGTTAGTCAAATAGCGATGTCTCGTGTCAGTGCCCAAAGCGTCCAGTTTTCACCATTCCATTCGAAAGAAGAGGTTAAGAAAATCATACGATTCCTCACATCCGATGTGGAGAGTACAGGGCCCGAATTTTCCAATCCAGGAGTCACTTACATTGGAACAGCAGGTCAACTCAAAGGAAAAAAACTCCCTTTGAGTTTTTATTGCACCAATGAATATTGGCAAAATTATGTTCTTAAGCTTCCTCTAGAAGAATCGAGATCTGTGGATATTTATAATCCAAAGGATAATACGCTCACGCCCATGCCTGGATCACGCGGTCAACTTCAAGTAGAACGTATTAACATTCATAGTGGTTGTAATATTTATGATGCTGCGACCTGGCAGATAGCACTTGCCTTAGCCGGGGATGATGGTGTTAGGGGAGCAGCGAATGACGATTTGTTTTCACTAGCAAACAACCAGAATAAATTATTGAAATTAGGTCATGATGGTAATGATACTGGTGATTGTGATCAGCAAGGAGAAGTTCACTTAGATGGTAACAGAGGAGTTACTGTACGAGAGCCAGAAGTGAGACTACTCTACAATGGTTGTGAAGTCAATAATCCCAAGGAGGCCTACTTCTTTAGGCAAGTTCCAACAAGCTTTAAAACTGAAGATCCGTTACCAAGCAGTGTTGACATCAAGGATACTGATGGCAAACGAATTCCGATACAAGATCTTCCCGATAGTGGGACTTATCCTAAAATCTGTATTTCCTGGACTGATTGGAAACCCATTACAGGTGAAAATATTTGGGCCTTTCTCATTGGTCCGTTACATGCGGCGCTTATTAAATATAAAAATGCACCTTGTGTTCCCTTCCAATCTTTAGCTGTTCAAAATGCCATGGCCGTTCTGGGGACATTTCAAAAAATGCAATCTACTATTGGAGGCATTTATTATGCACCCTCAGGTTCCCTAGCAAACATGGGAACGGAGGCTGTAAGTCCGTATGAGGTCTCTGTAGAAAATAATATTTCAGCTCTTGGTGGGTTGCTCGTATTTAGACGGGTTCTTCAAGAAGAGCATACTCAGGCCTATTTATCAGCTCAAGAGAAGTGTGATGTTCAACATGCCCTTGAGGTCATTCAAACGATGCTTTATGGAGGAATCTATGAGGTGAATTCACGCGAGATGGCACATCAAAGGAGAACAACAAAAGGTCTTCTCTCGTTTTTAAAAAATGAAGCATGGGATGCTGCAGGTAAAAAGTTTTACTCAGGAGGGGAAGCCAATAAAGTTGATCCAAGAACGCATCAAGAAATTGCAACATGGCTTCCTCATCCAACGCAAGCCGTTGATGTTAATACATGGGGACTAGCGGTTTTAGGTCAACAATTTTTTGATAATGCTCATGGTTTTGGCACCGCCTACCAAATTTGGCAAAATGTAAAAAGCTGGGGAGCCTTCTATGGTAATTCTCAACACGGAGAAGAAAGAGAGCTATGGGGTGTTGGTTATTCTGATAATGATTATGAGGGTAATGGTAAGATTGATCCTCTTGACCGCTCTGGAATTTTATCTGGTGAGTGGACAGCAGGTGCTATTACAGCGCTAAGAGCCTTAATCACCCAATACAACCAAGTAATTGAGGCAGGAGAGGATAGCCCAGAAAATATTCAACGGGCAAAAACCTATGTCGCGGATTTAAAAAAGGATCACGATGCGATGGCCTTTCACATTCAAAGCCTGCGAACAGATTTCTATGCTGAGGAAACAATGTTTGATCAGGTAAGACCAGCCAACTACGCATCACTATTTTCTATTCCTCCGGATAAATTGGGTTATCTGTATGCCAGCAAACGTTACTTAATTCCCTTTGGATGGTATGCAAACCCGATTCCAAGCACTGCTAGTACAACATGGGCGGTGATGCTACACTACAATTTTAATCCTTTTTCAGTAAAGGGAGATTACTTTGCCAATGATTTAAGCAATCCTAGCCCTGATATCTCACACTGATCTACTGTGGGGGTCGGGAAGCTGGGGTGGATGTTGCGTTGATCTCGCATTGTGACTTGGGCAACACCAGTGCTCGGGAGAGCTTGGTGTAGACTGCCGTAACCGTTAGGTTAGGGGCAGCCCGTAAGGGCGAGCCGAGCAGGTGCGAGCGAGTCAATATGTACTCATACAGCCGTCGTCGCACTCCATCACCTTCGTTGACTCGCTTGGCGAAGCTCGTTTCGCCCTTTGAAGGTCTGCCTAAAAGAGCCTGCAAACTCTGGGTAGTCTCCACCGCGGTCTCTTGGGCCGCCGGTGGTGTCACCATCAGGATTCGCTGCGCCTCGCGACGAATCAGTATGAAATATGCGGGCTAGGCAGAGAGGAGAAAAGCGCTAGTGTTCTTGCTGCAACGATGCTGGGGCTCAAGTCAAGAAGTCTATCAGAAGGGCTTTTGATAAAATCAGATTGTTTTGAATGAGGGGTCCAAATGCTTGGATCAACATCCCCAAAAAGAGTCAATGTGGGAATATCGAGCCCCGCTGCCACATGCAGGGCGCCTCCATCAGGACCAACAACACAATCGCATCCGTACAAGCCAATCATAAGCTCACGCAGAGAGGATGTCGGCTTTGCTAAAAATGCATGGACGGGAAATGCCTGAACTAACGACGCGGCAAGAGTATCATCACCGTGATGCTGCGCTGAAAGAGCTCCGCCTGGAGACCAAAAGAGTCGAAGACGACAATGCGGGAGCATGCTAGAAATCAATTCCTTCCACTGAGCAAAGGACCATTGCTGTTTAGGGCGGCGTGAAGAAATTTGAAGGCCAAGTAGAGGTTTGTCGGTGTTGCCAGGGACTGTTGCCCGTTGTCTGGAAGCAAGTTTTTTTTCCTCTTGCGTAAGAACAAGTCCAATAGATTCTGGCATGCGAGCTTTAATGCCAAGGGCTCGGGCATAGCTTAAGACTTGAAAGAGATGAGGCTCGTTGTGATCGATCGTAATTGGATAATAGTTCTTAGGAAGTCTTGATTGGAGTGGGCGATCGGGCATTGCTCCATAAATCTTTTTGGGAGCAATACAGTGAGCCAGATGCATTGTTCTCTCATTAAAAAGAGGAACCGCAATAATAATCAGATCGTAACAGCGAAGACGAAGTCGCAATAGAAGCAATCCTTTATCAATCCATGCTTGGAGTTTGTTGAAGAATCCAAGGGTGTGCTTTGCCTTGCGGTAAGACCAAATACGCGAAAGTGAGGAATCATATTTTAAGATTTCTGTATTATAGGAATTTCCTAAGAGATCGAGGCAGGCATCTGGATAGGCCTCTCGTAGCACGTGAATTAAGGGCGTTGTGCAAACAAGATCACCTATATTATCATTACGAATGATGAGGAGCTTCATGATTATTGTTACTTGATTCTTATTGAGAACAAGAATTTAAACCTAAAAACGTGAATAGAGATAAGAAAATCTGACGCAATATTTGACACGTCACGTCATGCAGGCCTCATTCGGATATTTTTTCTTGCTAATGTAAGAGAACTGTGAGAGGTTATCTGGCTAGAAAAAATATGACAACACCTGATACAATAGCAGCATTTCGGCTGCATGAAAAAGACACTGGAAGTGCCGATGTTCAAATTGTTAGCCTAACACAACGCATTACAGCACTCACAGAACACCTCAAAAGCCATGTCAAGGATCATTCTTCACGACGTGGCTTGCTTGCACTGGTGGCCCAGCGTCGCTCGCTTCTTGATTATCTCAAGAAAAAAGCAAACGATCGCTATCAATCACTTATTCAGCAGCTTCAGCTTAGAAAATAAATCATCCTAAGATTTATTTTTTCTAAATGCTTAGCGAGAGTTCAGAGAGTTCAATTTGGTGGCTCAAGAAAATTGTCAGAAGGTTTTTTAAAGCGCCCTTGCTGCATTCTTGAATTTCTCAATAGAAAGTCAGATAAACTATCATCGCGTCTTTTATCGTTATCTGCTTAACACTCAATCTAAAAACAGCTCCTTAACTTAACCCTTTTATTATGTCTTATCACACTGTCTCTGCCCTTGTTGGTCGCTCACCTATTACTTTTGAATCTGGTAAAATCGCTAAACTTGCTGATGGTGCCGTAGTTGTTAGCTGCGCAGATACGGTTGTGATGACAAGCGCCGTTAGCGCTACAACAATGAAGGAAGGACAAGATTTCTTTCCTCTTACGGTTGATTATAAAGAAAAAGCAGCAGCAGTTGGAAAAATTCCTGGCGGTTATTTCAAACGCGAAGGACGTCCGAGCGAGAAGGAAATTTTAACAAGTCGGATGATAGATCGTCCTTTGCGACCGTTATTTCCAAAAGGTTATTTATACGACACGCAAATCATCAGCATCCTTCTTAGTGCTGATGGCGAGAATGATCCCGACTTATTGAGTATTAATGGAGCTTCTGCGGCTTTGTCTGTTTCTGATATTCCTTTTGCAGGACCTATTGGAGCGGTTCGTGTTGGTCGTGTTGGTCAAGAATTTATCATTAATCCTACTCATCGCGAACGAGAGCTCAGTGATTTAGATCTTGTTTATGTCGGTGATGGAGAGAAGGTCATTATGATTGAAGGGGCTGCCAATGAGTTGCCCGAGGCTGATTTTATTGCTGCGCTCGATATCGCTCGTGAAAATGTACGCACTATCATTGCTGCACAGCGTGAGTTAATGGAGAAAGTTGGTAAGGCTAAACGAGAGGTCCCTCTTTTAAGAGTGGACGATGCTCTTTTAGAAATTGCCTACAAAATTGCTGGTGATCGCATTGAAGGAGCCTTATACACCGAAGGTAAGGTAGCTCGTGGGAAAGCAGTCAATGTTCTTAAAGAAGAAGTTCGCGTTGCGATACTTGAAAAATATCCGACAGCAAGCGCTTTTGAAATTTCTCAAGCTTTTGACTATCTGCAGAAAAAAGCATTTCGCATTAGCATTCTGGACCGTCAAAAAAGATGTGATGGCCGTGCGCTCAACGAACTTCGTTCGCTCTCAAGTGAGACAGGTCTTCTTCCTAGAACACATGGCTCTGCACTCTTCCAACGAGGAGAAACACAAGCACTCGCCTTAGTCACCTTAGGAACCATTGATGAAGGGCAGACTATCGATGCTTATGGCGGAGGGGATGATACAAAACGCTTTCTGTTACATTACAATTTTCCTCCATTTAGCGTTGGGGAGACAGGTCGCTTTGGCAGTCAGAGCCGCAGGGAAATTGGCCATGGCGCTCTTGCGGAGCGTTCTATTTTCCCGGTGATTCCATCAACAACGGATTTTCCGTATGCCATTCGTGTTACCAGTGAAGTCATGGAGTCCAATGGTTCTACCTCGATGGCATCTGTCTGCGGCGGTGTCTTGGCGTTACTCGATGCGGGTGTTCCACTCAAGCGTCCTGTAGCAGGTATTTCAGCAGGGCTTGTGACAGAACAAGCTGATGATGGAAGCATTCTTCGTTATACACTGCTCACCGATATTATTGGATCAGAAGATCATTTTGGTGATATGGATTTCAAGCTGTGCGGAACGACTGAGGGCGTCACAGGCTTCCAGCTTGACCTGAAGCTGCCTGGTATTACCCATGAACTCATGGCTGAGGCGATCGAGGATGCTCGTCACAATCGTGGATTAATCCTCCATCATATGAACAGCACGCTTTCGGGAGCACGCAGTGAAATGAGTCCTTATGCCCCACGCATTGAAACAGTAAAAATTCCTGTTGATAAAATCGGTCTTCTTATTGGGCCTGGAGGTAAAACAATCAAAGGAATTGTTGCCGAGACAGGCGCAGAAATCAATATTGAGGATGATGGGTCCGTCAATATCTACTCAAGCAATGCTGAGAGTTTACAGCGCGCTAAGGAAATTATCCAATCCATGACACGTGAAATTCTTGTTGGTGATCTCTACCAAGGAACTGTTGTTTCTATTAAAGAATTTGGCTGTTTTGTCGAAGTTCTACCTGGAAAAGATGGCCTCTGTCATATTTCGGAATTAGCCGATGTACGCATTAATAAAGTGGAAGATGTTGTGAAAACTGGTGATCTCATATGGGTTAAATGTATTGGTCTTGACGATAAGGGTCGTATCAAATTAAGCCGTAAAGCTGCGATGAAGGATCGAGATCAGGCGGCAGCTGCCAAAGATTCCTAGGATTCACCCAACCAAGGGGGGTAGCATCTTGTAGAGTTTGCACAGGCGGTTTAGCCCGAATACTTCACACTAAATCTATTACGGCTTGTGGAAAGCTCATAATTATTGCGTTGTTCTCGAATGGTGATTGGGGCAACACCAGTGCTCGGGAGAGCCTGGGGTAGACTGCCGTAACCGTTAGGTTAGGGGCAGCCCGTAAGGACGAGCCGAGTAAGGTGCGAGCGAGTCAATATGGACACATACAGCCCGGCGTCAAAATGCTCGTCTGCGTTGACTCGCTTGGCGAAGCTCGTCTCGCCCCCTTTCAGGGCTGCCTAGGCAGCCTCCCCCGCGGTTTCTTTTGGGCCGCCGGATGGTACCCCATCCGCCTTCGCAGTCTCCTTGTTTACGATCAGTATGAAATATTCGGGTTAAAGAAATGAAAGTTTAATATTTAAATTGCTCATTTTCATTGTGACATCCCACTCCAAGAGTTCCTCTTGTTCTTCATGGCCGCTTTCCCCAGAACGAGAGGGAAGAAGTCTATTTTTAAAGTTTTTTGTAAGTTCATAAATAGTCGCCCTCTTCATTCTATTGATAAAGAGGCAAGAGAGCCATAGTGGAGGACCGTCACTCATTTAAAATGTAGAAATTCTCAAGGAATATTTATTGTGAACAAAACACACCTGTTTGTTGTCAAATGAGGCAAGACAAATTCATTGTTGATTCCCTTAGTAAGTCAAACACCAAAAAAATAGAAACCGATATGAATATCACAACGCATGCTTCCAAAATACTTCTCTTTGTCACAGTTGGCTTCATGATTTTATTTTTGATTATTAATTTTCTCGAACTTTCTAAGTAACGCCGTGCTGTGTGTACACATGCAGCCAAAGTCACTATGTGAATTTGAGGCGAAGCATCTACGCTGCTGTCGTGGTCTGCGCAGGTGATCAGTATGAAATATTGGCACTAGCATTCATTCATCACGCCTGTTTATAGTCTGTGGGATGAAAACTATTCTTGTTGCTGTTGATCTGAGTCCGATGAGCCATCGAGTCGTTAAGGCTGCTGCTGATTTGGCAGAACCACTGAAAGCGAAAGTGATCTTGCTGCATGTGCTTCCTACTGTGAGCGCATGTGTTCCTCTTGGTTCTTCAATCGATGTTGCTGTTATCCCTGTGCCTCCTTCGAAGGAGGATGTTGAACTAGCAAAAAAAACTCTCCTCGCGCTTGCCTCGCCTTTAGAAGAACGTGGTATTTTATGTGAAACGTTAACCAAAGTGGCGCTCACTGTAGAAGAAATTGAAAAACAAGCCGTCCATGCATCAATGGTTGTTGTGGGTTCTCATGGTCATGGTGGTTTATTCCATCTTTTTAGTGGAAGTGTGATCACTGCTCTGCTCAAACATACGACGAAGCCGGTTCTTGTCGTTCCAGTACATGAAAAAATCTAAGTTAATCATGATGCTCCTCTCTATAGGGGTGATCCTGAGTGCACTGGTTTTTTTAGGAATGAGAGTTTTCTCTCTCTATTGCAAAAAAAAATCAAATACACTTTTTCAAGAAGGGGTAGAGTCAGTCACAAGCATCCATATGCCTTCCCCTATTTCTTTGATCAAAATGAGTATGAAATATCCGGGTTAAACATTCTTATATCAGAATCTTTGAACTTAAAAAGTGAATCAAAAAAAAACCGATGATAGTTTGATGCGAAGGGTCCGTTTTGCGGGCTCATGGTATGAGGCTGATCCCATCTTGCTAGATAAGCAGCTGGATGCTTTTTTATTAGAGGGGAAATTATCCACACTACCTAATACCCCCATGAGTGATGCTTCCTCGGTAAAAGCTATTGTCGTACCTCATGCCGGATATGCTTACTCAGGGATCACCGCAGCATCTGCTTATGCAGCTTGTCAGCCAGGAGTCAAACGGGTGTTCCTCCTTGGACCAAGCCATTATCTGCCATTCTATGGCATTGGATTATCAAGCATAGAGGCCTTTGAGACACCGCTCGGAAATATTCCTTTAGATTGGGATGTGATGGCACGACTAGGAGAACACCCACTCTGTTTCAATCACGATGAGGCACATTGCTTAGATCACTCTTTGGAAATGCAATTGCCCTTTATTAAAAAGGTTTTTCCCACCGCTCGACTCGTCCCTCTTTTAGTCGGGGAATTAAAAGATGAAGAAGAAATTAAGGCGCTCTCGTCGCATTTAGCCTCATTTCTCGACCCGGAAGATCTTCTTGTGGTGAGTTCGGACTTTACGCACTACGGGCCACGCTTTGGGTACACGCCGTTTCAAGGCGATATGGAGGAAAATATCAGACACCTTGATAGGAGCGCCTATCATTTTTTAGAACATCATGATCTTCTTGGATTCTTGCAATTTAAAAAAAAGACGCAGACTACTATTTGCGGTTTTTACTCTCTCGCGCTCTTAATTTCCTTACTCAGGAAAGAAACACAAGCCTCGCTCTTGGCGTATCATACCTCTAGAGAGACGGTCAAGGGGGAGACCGAAAATTCCGTGAGCTATTTGGCCATTGCTTTTTTTGAGTAACGACTATTTTTTAGAACCTTCCTTTATGAAACCAGAAGATCAACAACAAGCGCTCGTTCTAGCACGGTCTGTCTTAGAACATCATGTTCACAAGCAAGCATTGCCCACATTAGATGAACTGGGGATTCTGATCACTCCTGCATTCCAAGAATTCCGTGGAGTTTTTATTACCTTGTTCCAAGAGCCCGCTCCCTTCTCAAAAATATTACGTGGATGTGTTGGGACGATTCTAGCGCAATGCCCGCTCTATGAAGGTATCATCGTGCATACAGTCAACGCGGCATCACGTGACAGACGTTTTCTCCCAGTTCGGGAAGAAGAACTCGCAGGCCTTGTGATCGAAATCAATGTGCTCTCTTTACCCTATGGTATCGACTCCTATCATCGTATTGATTTAGGAAAGGATGGGATTATTTTATCCCAAGGCCCGCATCAGGCGGTCTTTCTGCCAAGCGTACCAATAGAGTGGCACTGGACGTTAGAAGAGACCTTAGGTCACCTTTCCAAAAAAGCCGGCCTTAGCGCAGATGCCTGGCAAGATCGTTCGACGCAGTTTCAGGTTTTCCAGTCGAAATCTTTTTCGGAAAAAACGAGAAGAAATGAGTTGCTTTTTTAAGTACTCGTTAGAAGACTCATGAAATCTTTGGTCAACTAACGCGTGATCAAAGAGTCACTTCATTAAATCCAAAAACCTCACAAACCATGAGCAACTCTATTCCACCAACCTCTCCAGGACATGTGAACCACGTACAGCCGAACGCACCTACTCCTCCTGCTGGAGCGGAACAAGAGGGTGCACTGCATGGAGTGCCTGTCCAACTGGCTGTCAATAACACAACACCTCCTCCAGGGCTAAACCTTGATGAAATTTATAATAATAACGCATTTAATTTTAATAATAACAGGGATCAAGCAGCAAGAGCAATGGAGCCCGACAGAGATGCTGCAGATCCAATGAGGGCACACATACCGACTGAACCGACTGCACCCCCGCATGTCACAGATAACTTGGCGCTAGATATGTATTACGAAGGCCCCAACCCAAACGAAGGCCCCAACCCAAACGAAGGCACCAACCCAAACGAAGGCACCAACCCAAGAGACGGAGATCAAGTATTACCTGAAGTCAGACAGTTATTAGAGAGTGTCGGCGAGAAGCGGCCGCATCCAGATTCAGAACCAGAACCAAGTTTTGGAGGACCTCTAAAAAAACCGCGACCAGATGATGAGGGCCAGGGTGGGGCAGGAATGACTGTGCCCAATATTACTATCCCGAGTAATAATAACGCGATTACTGCATCTTAGAACCTTTAACGAAAGCCCCTCCCTTCGCCTATGGCGCGGAGGGGTTCTACAAATCAGACCCACGCCTTGCTCGGAGGCTGCTAGAATTGCTCCAACAGACGATAAAAGAGTTGCGTTAAAATATTTTTATTTTTTCGCAATGAGCTTGGTTCTTAGCAGTCGTAAGCTATTTAAGACCACAAGGAGCGTGCTCCCTTCATGGGCAGCAACTCCTAGGGTCAATGGAATGGGGAATAAAAAGGCAGCGGTCACCATGATAAGAACCGTTCCAAGGGCAAGGGTTATATTTTGATAGATGATGGTGCGTGCCTGTTGACTGAGCATGCGTGCTAAGAGAAAATTCTCAATACGATCATTCATGAGAACGATCTCCGCCTGCTCTAGCGCGGCATCAGAGCCGCGTGCCCCCATGGCGACGCCGACATCAGCTGCCGCCAAGCACGGAGCATCATTGACGCCATCCCCAATCATGGCGACGCGAATACGGCCGCCTTGCTTGAGGTGTTCAATGGCGGCAACTTTTTCTTCTGGTGAGAGCTCGGAGAGGATCTCATGCACGCCGACTTTTTCCCCCGTCATGCTTGCTGATTGCGCATGATCTCCCGTCAGCATGACTGTGCGCAGTCCATCCTGATGTAGTGTTTGTAATGTGAGGGCAGCTTCCTCACGGATTTCATCAGAAAAGGTCATACATCCAAGAAGGTGGTTACTTGCCACCCAAACAACAGCGTTACAATTCTCTTCATTCATCAGAGGCTCTGCCCCTCCTTGAGGATTTGTAGGTCCATTCAAGAAAAATTCTAAAGGCAAGGCTAAGAAACATTGCTTAATAAAATGGAGGCTTCCCATAGCGTAGCATGTGCCATGAATGGTTGCTTTGATGCCTAGGCCGGGGAGAGTTTCAAAGTTTTCTACCTCCTCTTGGATCACCTCCCAGGAACCTGCAGTGCGTCGAATGGCCCGCGAGAGAGGATGCTCGGAGAAACGTGCTAAATTATAAGCATTATTCTTAAGCTCTGCTTCGCTTCCTTGGAGGCAGACAAGCTTGGAGAGGATTAAATTTCCTGAGGTGATGGTTCCTGTTTTATCCAGAGCCACAACACTCACCTTGGCCAATGTTTCAATAGCCGCTCCGCCACGATACAGAATGCCTTGACGCGCTCCGCTCGCAATGGCAGAGAGAATGGCCGAGGGTACCGAGAGCACCAAGGCACAAGGTGAGGAAACGACTAAGAGCGTCATGGTCCGATAAAACGCACTCGGCACAAGAGGCGTAGAAACAAAAGCGGGTTTCCCCTGTAATATCCACCAAACAAAAAACATGATCGAGCAGAGTGTTAAAATCAGGATGGTGTAGCCTGTACCAAATCGATCACTAAAGCGCTGCGAGGGAGCCTTGAGCTGTTGGGCGTCTTGAATGAGTCGGATGATTTTCTGTAAGGAGCTTTCGCTAGCAGGCCGTAAAACACGCCCTTCGAGGATACCCCAGAGATTGATCGTTCCAGAAAGAGCGATATCCCCTCGGGTTTTTTTTACTGGATAGGCCTCACCCGTAAGATTGGACTCATCACACGCGCTTTCTCCTTTAATAATTTCTAAATCGGCAGGGATTTGTTCTCCCGCAGTGACAAGCACCCTCATGCCTGCTGCTAGTTGATCAATGGAGTATTGCTCTTCCTGTTCATTGATGATGACGCGTGCGCACTTAGGCGCTCTGTGAAATAAGGCTCCGATGGCTTTTTTAGTCCGTCCCATCGCAAAATGTTCCATAGCGCCTGAGGCAGAAAACAAAAATAAGAGGAGCGCGCCTTCACGCCAGCCGCCAATAACTGCTGCACCGATGGCGACTGCCAGCATCAAAAACTCAATATCAAGCTCTCTTTTTTTGAGATGTTTGATCGTGTTGAGGGTGGCTTCCCATCCCCCTGTGAGGTAAGCGAGCAGATAAAATCCCCGCGTAATACTTGGCTCATGGCCATAATAACTCAAAATAAGTCCCGCTAACCCAAAAATAAAACATAAGCCAGCAAGAAGAAACATCCACGGCCAATCCTCTTTTTCTAACTCAGGTGACAGGCAATGAGAGCAGGTAGATTTTTTTAGTAGTGATTTGAGTGATTGGTAAATGCTTAAGAAGAACATAAAAAATAATTGATGAGAAACATTCGATTGATCCTAGCCCGGATATTCACCAGCTCCTGCACTCTGATTACTGGTCAGAAATGAAAATTAGGAATTTTTACTTGACCTTGCTGTCTCTATCATCATTGTCAGAGCTTGATGAATGGAGGATAGCATCTCACCTTTATAATCAAATAACTTTGCAATCACACGAAATGACTTTGCTCTTTTTAAAAATTCCTTGCGTTCTTTCATGTAATTTCAAAGTCATTTGACTCTATCTCGTGATTTTCAGTATATGCCTCTTTTGATTCAACGAGCCTCAGCAGGATCTGGTAAAACCGAACAACTTGCACGTCGTTATTTGCAGATTCTTTTGAGCAAAGATGCTGCTGGCCATGCGATTGATCCACGTACAATCCTGGCCGCAACCTTTACTCGAGAGGCAGCAGGAGAGATTCTAGCACGTATTTTAAAAATACTTTCGCTCGCGGCCCAAGATACAACCTCCTCGAAGCGAATTTTTGAAGGGCTCAATATCTCTCCTCCCTCGCGTCTTGAGTGTCAGCTTCTCTTGCGACAACTCATGGAGCACATCCATCGGCTACGTATTGGAACCATCGATGCGCTCTTTGCCGAGCAGGCACGCTCTTTCGCTCTTGATCTTGGATTAGCACCTCACTGGGAAATTGCAGATAGTTTCACCACGTCTCAACTGGCTCAAAGAACAGTACTTGAGCTTATGAAGGTCTCTCCCTTGTTTTTTGATGATTGGAAAATGCTCCATCGTTTTAAAAGAAGACTCTCCTTTTTGAATGTGGCTGCGCAGTTGTTTGAGAAAAATCGCTGGCTTGCCCATGTCCAGTTGCTTGAGCCGGCGCCAGAAGACAAAAGACCACCCTTGCTACTCACAAGCAAAGAAATCAATGAGATCAAGGAGTTTCTTCGCCTCTTTAGCATACCGCTGACTGCGCACG
>Ga0214923_10004523_pt1 | contig 16730 bp, 17 predicted proteins | sample LL1510_MetaG_FD_177993 | JGI IMG/M metagenome (GOLD analysis project Ga0214923, IMG submission 177993) | Freshwater microbial communities from Lake Lanier, Atlanta, Georgia, United States - LL-1510 | ecosystem: Environmental > Aquatic > Freshwater > Lake | place: USA: Georgia | collected...
AATGAATATTTTTATCCAAATCCTAATGTTATGCTTGAATTAGGATATGCTTTAGAACAATTTGAAAATAATAATATTATATATATTTTAAATGAAAACTATAAAATTACATTACCAACAATGATTGAAGGAGTTAATTTAATAAAATATAGTTATGAAGATAATGATGATTATTATTCAGAAATTATAGATTGTATTGAAAGTAATATCAATAACTTATATGAGAAAAATGGATGGACTAAATTTAAGTATCCATTATCACAAAAATTTAAATCATCTTTAGAAGACTTAATGAATATTAATGCAGATAAATATACTATTAGAATCAATAATAAAATAAATCAAGCAGTTATATTATTCCCATGTAAAAAAGATGATTTACGAAAAATTAATATTATTAGTAAAAAATTAATATTAACAAATAAAGAAATATGTCTTTCAAAATATGATAATTTATATAATGAATTACAACATATGGAATTGATTATAAAATTTAATAAGGACTCTTAAAATCGGCGTTTTAAATGTCTAAAGGTGTAATAATAATTTTAGAAATAAAAAAATTCATATTTCTTTTGATGTTGATTCTTTGGACCCATACCATTTAGATTCAACTGGAACGATAGCTAAACATGGATTAGATCCATATATGATAAAACACGTATTTCATAATTTATTAGTAAATTACGATGTAGTTGCAATTGATATTGTTGAATTTAATCCAACATTAGGTAATTATATGAAAAGTAAAAAAACTATTGAGTACATTATAAATAATATACTTAATGTTTTATAGTAAATGTTGTCATTACACCGAAATGATCAGATGGAAATAATACAAAATTATTATTATAATATTTAATTAATTTCTTATCATTCGTTGATACAATATAATTTATAAATTTATTTGATAATTCAGATGATATTATTATTGGTGTTTTACCAATAACTATTGAATTTAATGGTTTTAGATTAGTACCTTTATATAATATTCCATCGTATCTAACTTGTTTTTTTATGAATTTTGTATTCCATCGCATTAAATTAACATTAGTATCTTCTGTATAACCAGCGTCAAAAGGATTCGTTTCTCTGAAACTATCATTAAAATATGTTAATTCTTTTACTTCATTCCAATCATATTCACCACCATCTAAATGACAATTAAAGTCACCAACTAATATCACAGATTTATTATCTTGTAAAATTAGTTTTTTAATTTCTAATATTTGGTCTTTTCTACAACGAGAATAGTGAGTCCAATAATTTTCTTGTCCTGGGGACTTCTTTGAACCTGCTTGTAAATAACAATTGTAAATATTAACATCTTTAAATTCTACAATTATAAATGAATCAGTATAATTTAAATTTCCACGAATAGAATATAATTTAACTTGTTGAGCTGGATATTTTGAAAAAACATATACTTCTACTTCGTGGAGTCTTTGTTTTCGTATTAATTCTTGATTAAAATTTGTTTCATATCTATATGGATAGTCATTATATAGTGGTTTTAATAATGATAATGATAAATCACTCATTTCTTGAAAACAAATTATATCAGGTTCGTATTTTTTTAATTCTTTAACTACTTGTTTCATTCGAGTTATTATTAATTCTTTTTTAAAATTCATAAATTCTTTATCATTTTGTTCAATACATAATCCCCAAATATTATATGTCATAATTTTAATATTATCTGGTAATATTCCACCTATAAATTTTTCTGAATATTCTAATTTTAATTCATTGCATCGAATATGTAAATTATTTGTAATATATCCATATTTTTCACCACTGATAGAATTATTATTTAGAATAATTGGTATTATGCCTCCTTCTAAACTATCGCAATCATTTAATGTATTTTTACATAAACCAAATGAATTTGAATTTATTGAACATAATACAGGCTTTTCTTTTGGACAGTAAAAATTAATATCTGAAATTTTTTTAATAAATGTAGTTCCTTTATATATACTAAATAAAGGATTCTCATTAATATCACATATAATATTATGTGAAGAATCCATTAGTATATTTTAGAAATAAATTTATATTTATGTACTTAAAAATGTACATTTGCACCAAGCTTTTTCTGTTTCTTTTATAACTTTATTAATTTCTTTTTCAAAAGTATCATCTAATTCTAAAAATTTATTTCTATGTTCAATTATTTCTTCTATTTTTTTATTTTGATTATTTTCTAATTTAATTAATTTTTCTTTTATTTCATTAGTTTGAATCATATTTGTATAATTTATATTTTCGTTAATAATATTTTTTAATTCATTTATTAATACCATTTCGTCATTTTGAAGTTTTTTTACTTCCGCAAAAACATTAGTTGTGTATAGTTGTGGATATCTATATCTTATTTGTTCTGGTAATACGAATTGATTAGTTTCTTTTATTTCTTTCACTTTTGCTTCTATTTCATCAATTTTATCATTTATTAATTTTTCATCACTATCAAAAAATAATAATCTTCCTGAACTAAATTCACATAATGATTGTAATTTATCATATTTATAAGCTGATGTTTTATGTGCCTCTGCTTTTGCATCTAATTTAAGATATGATATAACTGCTAATAAAAATGCATTAAATGCATTTAATGAAGCGACTAGAGTTTTACCCCAACTAACTGTATCTAGTGATAAAGATAATACTGTACATAACGATGAAATAAATATAGCAGGTAACATTAATGTATTTAGTTTTTTTTCACAAAATGATTTAGCTTCGATATATAATATTTTTTGACCTTTCATATAAATTGCTAAAATATCAAGAGCAGTAGAACTATGATTTTCTTTATAATTATAATATTTTTTAATAATATTGTTAACAGATCTAAATTTTAATTTATCTAATGGTTTTTTTATAATATTATTAGATATATCAATTACTGTTTCAGAAATAGATGACTCCATATCAGAATCACTTTCTATATTTATATCTTTACTATTATCGACAATTGTTTTAACTTCTATTTTAGATAATATATTAGATGATTTTGACGCCTGTTCGTCTGTTTTTAGAGGAATTGAATTTGTGTTTGCTATTTCGTTCGTTTTTATTATACTATTGTTGCTAATATCTATAATATTTTTTTTATCCATTAGTAAACTATATATATTTATATTTTTCTTTTCTCACTTATAGTAATGGGATGTTCTGGTTCTAAAATGAAATTAGCTTCAAACAACCATAATAATAAAAATTATAAAATTAAAACTACATCGGAAAAGACATCTACTTTTGAATTAGAAAGCTATTGGCAGAATAAATCTCCATCTGAAATATCACAAAATGAATATGATAATATTAAAAAAGTTATGAATAAATTGGGAATTTAATTATTTTAAAATAAATATAAATTTATTTTAAAAAATTTTCTATACTATATTATATACTAGGTCATGGACCATAAAAAGAAGACTTCTAAAAATAATAAAAAATATGACTCAGATACTGTAAGTTCTGAATATAAAAATTGTAAGAGTCATAAAAAACATGAAGTAGATTCAACATCATCTGATGAATCATTTACTGATTCAACTTTTGTTGAAAAATATAAAAATACAAAGAAACATAAATCATCGTGTGATGTAGATATTAAAAAACAGAAACCATGTAAAGAGATTGAAGAAGAATCTTGTACCGATAATGTATCAAGATGTATAAGATATGAAAAAGGAGAATGTGGCGAAAAAGGCGATAAAGGTGATTGTGGTGAAAAAGGTGAAAAAGGTGATAAAGGTAATAAAGGTGATACAGGTACTAAAGGAGACCAAGGTAATAAAGGTGATCGTGGTGAAAAAGGAGAGAAAGGAGATGAAGGTGATAATGGTTGTAAAGGTGATAAAGGTGATCAAGGATTAAAAGGCGACCAAGGAGATAAAGGTGATAAAGGTGATAAAGGCGATAGAGGTTGTAAAGGAGAACAAGGTGATAAGGGTGATAAAGGTGAAACGGGTTCTAAAGGTGAAAATGGTACACAAGGAACTAAAGGTGATCGTGGTGAAAAAGGAATGAAAGGTGAAAAAGGCGATAAAGGCGACCGTGGCGAAAAAGGTGACAAAGGTGAAAAAGGGGATAAAGGGGACCAAGGGATGAAAGGAGATAAAGGTGATACTGGTGAAACTGGTCACAAAGGTTGTTCTGGTGATATTGGTCCTAAAGGTGATAAAGGCGATAAAGGCGATAAAGGATGTAAAGGTGATAAAGGAGAAATTGGTTGTGTTGGTTTACCAGGTAATCAAGGTTGTAAAGGTGATCATGGTGAAAAAGGCGAACGTGGCGAAAAAGGTGATTGTGGTGAACGTGGTGAAAAAGGCGAAAAAGGTGACAAAGGTGATATAGGTGTCAGAGGTGAAAAAGGAGATAAAGGCGATAAAGGTAATAAGGGAGATAAAGGTGATTGTGGTGAAAAGGGAGATAAAGGTAATGAAGGAGACCAAGGTGAAAAAGGCGAACAAGGAGATGAAGGTAGGCAAGGTGATAAAGGAGACCAAGGGGATAAAGGTAATAAAGGTGATAAAGGTGATACAGGTTCACAAGGACCAATTGGTCCTAAAGGTGATAAGGGCGACGAAGGCAACGAAGGCAATGAAGGTCCTAAAGGTGATAAAGGTTCACAAGGACCGGCTGGTCCCAAAGGTGATAAAGGTGATACAGGCTCACAAGGTCCATCTGGTCCTAAAGGTGATACAGGTTCGCAAGGTTCAAAAGGCGATACAGGCTCACAAGGGGCAAAAGGTGATACAGGCTCACAAGGTCCAACTGGTCCTAAAGGTGATACAGGTGATACAGGTTCACAAGGCTCACAAGGCCCAACTGGTCCTAAAGGCGATACAGGATCGCAAGGTCCAACTGGTCCTAAAGGCGATACAGGTTCACAAGGTCCAACTGGTTCTAAAGGCGATACAGGTTCACAAGGTCCAACTGGTCCTAAAGGCGATACAGGATCGCAAGGTCCAACTGGTTTACAAGGTAACAATGGTACAAGCGGATTTCAATATACCTTTTCTTCAAATGAATCACTACCCGCCGGTAATTATTTTGGATTAGGTAATAGTCAAGCATCTCAATATTATCGTTGTACGTTAGTAGTACCTAAAAATTGTGTAGCAAATACACTTGTATTTAGCATTCGTGAATCTGCATCAAATGGTCCATATATTGCTACATTGAATGTAAATGGTGTTGATAGTTCTTTAAGTGTTGTTATAAATAATGGAACAGTTGCACCATATGCAAATATATCAACAGGTTCGATAAGCTTATCTAAATTTGATTTAATTTGCATTTCAACAAATTGGACGGGAGGTGCTTTAAGTCGCGGCGCATGTGCAACATTAATGGTATCAAGTTAAAAATAATAAACCAATAACACCATTTATATCATCTATCTTTTTAATTCTAACTGTTAATTAATTTCCAATTTATAATTCTTTATTGTCTTATAAATCGGTGTTCTAAATAACATTATAGTTATATAATATATTTGAATATCTTGTAAAATTTAAGTTACATAAAAATTAAATTATTTAATAATATTAATAATACTGTATGCTTAAAAAATTAATTTCAACTCAAATAACAAATGCTTTAACTGTATTTAGGAAGACGCACGTTTCTCCTTCTTTTGAAAGATTAATCCAAGTTCCTGAAAAAAAAATTAATGTATCATTTCAATACAATGATAAAATTTACAATGGTTTTAGAATTCAATATAACTCTCTATTAGGACCTTATAAAGGTGGTATTCGAATGAGTACAATTGTAGATGAAGATGAATGTACTGCACTATCATTTTGGATGACTATTAAAACAGCTTTATTTAATTTACCTTATGGTGGTGGTAAAGGTGGTATTATTGCTGATTTACAAAATTTATCTAAAAAAGATCAAGAAGGAATATGTAGAGCTTATGTAAAATCAATTTATCGAGATATTGGACCAAAAATTGATATTCCTGCTCCTGATTTAGGTTCTAATAGCGAAATGATGGATTGGATGAACGACGAATATAAAAATTTAACAGGAGAAAAATCAAATGGAACTTTTACTGGTAAAACAATAGAAGGTGGTGGAAGTTTGGGAAGAACCGAAGCAACAGGATATGGTGTTTCATATGTTACACAATATTACGTTAATAAATATATGGACGAACAAGGTTCTTATATTTTACAAGGTTTTGGTAATGTTGGTTCTCACACCGCATTATTTATGAATAAAATGTTACCAAAATATAAATTATTAGCTGTTGGTGACCATACAGGTTATTATTATAATAAAAACGGGTTCGATATTAATTATTTATTTGAATATAATAAAAAAAATAAATCCTTAAATGGTATAACATGTGATAATAAAATAAATAAATCTGATTTCTTTTCAACTGAATGTGATATTGTAATACCATGTGCACTAGAATTAGAAGTAACAAAAGAAATTGCAGACTCATTAAATTGTAAACTTGTAGTAGAAGGTGCCAACGGACCCTTATCATCGGAAGCAGACATGATATTAAATCAAAAAAATATTACATTAATACCCGATATATTAGCTAATTCCGGTGGTGTTATTGTATCATATCTTGAATGGTATCAAAATGTAAATAATGTTAAATATACTTACGATGAAGTATTATCAAAATTAGAAGAAAGATTATTAAATAAAATGGACGAAATATATGGTAAAGGTGGTAAAATGTCTGATAAAAGAACAGAATGTTATGTATCAAGCTTCAAAAATTTATATAAAGCAATCGACAAATAAAAATTGCAATTAATAGTTCTATTATAATAATTAAATTAGTTATGACACCTAATTTAATTGGTATAGTTGGTATTTTTATAGATAATATTTATAATACATTTTCATTCACTAATAAAACAGAAAAAAAGAATGTAGTTGTAGTTGGATACGGTTGGAGTGGGAAATCATTTTGTGATAACATCGATAGAAGTAAATTTAATGTTACTGTTGTATCTAAAAATAATTATATGCTTAATACACCAAAACTAAAAAATTCAATTGTTAATTATTGTGATAAAAATTTAGTAATAACTAAAAAAAATAACTTGGATTTTATTATTGAACCAAATGTTGAAATTGATAGAGAAAAAAATATAATTATAACAAAAGAAAAAACTATTAAATTTGATTATTTAGTTGTCGCAGTTGGTAGTGAAGTAAATGATTTTAATATTAAAGGTGTCAAAGAAAATTGTTTCTTCTTAAAAACATTAGATGATTTAGAACATTTAAGAAAAGGTATACAAAACAATAATAAAGAAATTGTTATATTAGGTGGAGGTCCAACTGGTTTAGAGTTAGCATTTGAAATGTCAAAAACATTTCAAAATATTAAAATAATTGAAGGTATGGATACAATTTTGCCAAATTTTTCAAATGAAACAAAAAATTTAGTTAGGAAGAGTCTAGAACAAAGTGGAATTCAATTGATTTTATCAAATCAGGTTAAATCAATTGAAAAAAATATAATTAAAACAAATCAAAAAGATTATTCGTATGATTTAGCTATTTGGACATGTGGAATAAAACCAAATAGTTTTATTAAAAAAATAACTTCTGATAAATTTATTGTTAATAAGAATTTTAAATACAATGATAAAATTTATGCGATTGGTGATATTGTTGCATCGAAAGAACTTGGTCCACCAACTGCACAAAATGCAAAACAACAGGGGAAGTATTTAGCAAATTATTTCAATAATAATTTTATTGGCGAACCTTATCAATTTATTGAAAAAGGAAAAATATTACATACAAATAAATCTATAATTATTGAATCAAATTATGGTGTATATGAATTACCTCATTTTGTTGAATCATTAATAGAGTTTTTTTATTAACATTCGTTTCATTCTTTATTTATACTATCAATTTATAATGTATAAAAAAAATTTTAATATTAATAGTAAAGAATTTATTTATGATATTTTTAATTATTTTAGAAAATTAAATTCTGAATGTTTATTAAATTTGAATAACGAAAATTTAAAAATGTCATGTTATTCATATATTAATGCAATTAATAATACACTTGATTATATTTTAGAATATCATAAAATATTAAACGATGTAATTAAAATATATTATCATCTTATTTCAAATAAAGAAAGATTATGTATATTATATGCATTCTTAGAATTATCTAGTTTTTTAAATAAAAAAGAAGATAATATAGATGAATTTACAATCTTAATTAAAAAATATCCATTTCTTTGTTTAAAAATTATAGATTATGAAAATTATGAATATTATGATTTATATGATTATTTATGTCAACAAGGAACGTTTAAAAAATGCATAACTTTATTAATTAATAAAGATTTATCAAATAATATAAAATATCACAAAAAATGTAAAAATATATTATCGATGGATTGTTTGATGCATATCGTTGGTAAAGATTTATATTATTTAAAAATGAAAATATTAATAGTAGATATTGAAAATTCTAAAATTAGTTCTTTTTTAAAATTATTATCAAATAACTATAATAAAAAAATAAATTTAAATAATTATGATATAAATGATATAGATTTTTTGAAAAAATTTGAAATAGATTATAATAAACTTTTAAATATTATAATATACGATGAAAAAATAATATATGATACATATTACCAAAAGCTGATATTATCTAAAAAAATTATTGATAAAGAATTTATAATGAAAATAGTCAAAAAAAATTTAGTATTTTTAAGAAATGTTTTAACTAATTATTGTAATAGTAATCCAATGAATAATAATTATATTAAAAATGGCATAGAAAAAATAGTTAAACTTTTATTTAATAAAAATACAAATATTAATCAATTATATGATTTGAAACAAGAGTATCCAGAATTATTTAAAGATTATGTAGTTAAAAATCCAATTGGATTGAAAAATTATACAGTAGAATATTGGTCTATATCTTGTTTTATTAATAAAAAATTTTGTAGTGATTATTGGAAGAATATCTTAATAAATAATTTTTCTAATCATTATTTACCAACAAATATAAATTTTGAATACGAATTAATTGATTATTATAATACTAAATTAAATAAAATAAATACAATTAATAATATATTAGATAATGATAATTCAAATGAAAAAATATCTATTGAATATTCAAATTTAATAATATCATTTAGAACATATATTGATCCAATTAAATTAAATAATTTAATTAATTGCATAAAAAATTATAATAAATATAGTTATTCACAATCAGCTTCTACCATTTCATTTACTAAATCATTAAACGAATAAGATGGAACCCAACCTAGTTCAGTTCTAGCTTTTGTCGAATCGCCTAATAATTCTTCAACTTCGGCTGGTCTGAAATATTTTTCTGATATAAAAATTAATTCACGACCGGTATTTATATCATAACCAATTTCATTTACACCTTCTCCTTTCCATTTGATATCAAATCCTTTAATTTTGAATGATTTTTCAACAAATTCACGAACACTATGGTATTCATTAGTAGATAAGACATAATCATCTGGTTTATCATGTTGAAGTATTCTCCACATTCCTTCTACATAATCTTTTGCATGACCCCAATCGCGAAGAGAATCTATATTACCTAAAACTAATTTATCTTGTTTACCTTTAATAATATTACCTAGAGCAATAGTAATTTTACGTGTAACAAAATTATGACCTCTTCTAGGACTTTCGTGATTAAATAAGATACCTGTACATGCATACATTCCATAAGATTCGCGATAATTTTTAGTTATCCAAAATCCATATAATTTTGCAACACCATAAGGTGAACGTGGATAAAATGGTGTTTTTTCTGTTTGAGGAACTTCCATAACTTTACCATATAATTCAGATGTTGATGCTTGATAAAAACGGATTTTATTCATTGGAATACCACAATTTCTAACTGCTTCCAATAATCTTAATACACCAATACCATCAATATTACCAGTGTATTCGGGCATATCAAATGATACTTTAACGTGACTCATTGCACCTAAATTATAAATTTCAAAAGTTTTTAAATTATTATTATATTTATTTTTAATTTTGTTTAATATATTTAATAAATTAACACCATCTCCTAAATCACCATATTCTAAATGTAATTTATCAAAAATATGATTGATACGACTTGTATTAATACTAGACGAACGTCTAATAATACCCCATACCTCATACTTTTTTTCTAATAATAATTCCGCTAAATAAGACCCATCTTGTCCTGTGATTCCAGTTATTAATGCTACATTAATACTCATTATAATAATTTTTAATATTTATTTATTATACCTTAAAAATTTATTATAAACAAAAAAAGTTATGTTAAATTAATGAAAGTTCGAATGAGAAAAACAAATAATAACGATGTTGACGGTATATATAATTGTCATAAAGAATGTTTCCAACAAGCAGATTATTGGTATAAAACAGCAATACAACAATTTGTCGATAATTCACTTGTTATTGAATCTGTTAATGAAAATAAAATAATAGCTATATTATTACAAGGTCAAATATATCCTTGTGATTTAAATGAAGTTGATAATTTTTTACCGGTATCCGAAGAGGGTAGTATTTTTAAAAATGAAAAATTATATTTAGAAACATGTAAAGGTATAACTATGTTATGTGTTTTACCAGAATATAGAGGTAAAGGATTGGCTAAAAAGTTAATAGAACAACATTTTAAAGAAAATCAAAATGAAATTTTATGTTTACATACACGTAAAACAAATCCTGCATATAATCTTTATATTAAAATGGGTTATGAACATATTGCAACAATAAAAGAAAAATACTATTTTCCTACTGAAGATTCATATTTTATGATTAAAAAATAATTCCTCAAATAATTATATATATGATAAATAATTTTGTTTTTTCTTCTGTTGGTAATAATACAAATTTTGATAATTTATGGATAAATGATAATATGAATTATGATATATACATAATCTATTACGGAAACGATAAAAATATTTATGATAAATATAAAAATAAAGTTAAATATATTGAAAAAAGAAAAGGTAGTAAATTTCAAAATTTCAAATATTTTTATGATAAATATCCAGATATAATAGATAAATACGAAAGATTTTTTATTTTGGATGACGACATAATAATGAATGTTGACGACATTAATAATATGTTTATGATATCAAAAAAATATAATTTAGATATTTGCGGACCATCTTTTTTAACATCTGGCAAAATATCTCATTCAATAACAATTCAGAATGAAAATTTGTTATTATCGTATACAAATTTTGTTGAAGTTAATGTTCCATTATTCTCTGCTAGTGCATTACATAAATTAATGAAAGTATTAGATTATAGTTTGATTGGGTTTGGTATAGATTATTTATATATATGGTGTAATGGTTTACATAAAAAAAAAGCATATGCTATTATTCATAGTATTTCTTGTATAAATCCTAACGATAATGAAAAATTATGTAAAAAAGAAGTAAATTCCAAAAATAATAAAAAATCGTATAAAAGAGAACTAAACTTAATAAAAGATTGTACCAATAGGAAAAAAAATTGGAATATATTTGCAAGTAAAATGAATTGCCCAGTTTGGTTTAAAAATAAAATATATTCTAAGATTTTATTAAATAATGAAGAAATAATAGAAGAAATAGTAGATGAGACAGAAAATGCAAATATTAACCTTCTCAAAATTTTACAAAGAAAAAGAACTATATTATCTAGAACATAAAATAATATAGTAATATTATGTTTAGGGTGGAATATATCAAGAATAATAGTATATATTTACAGTTTGATATAAAAATTGATATATATTGATAATAAATAAATATTTGTATTATATAATGAATATTATAGCCATCTGTGGATTTCAAGGAGCTGGTAAAGATACATTGGCAAATATTTTAGTAGAAAAATATGGTTATACAAAATTAAGTTTTGCTGGTATTCTTAAAGATATTGTTGCTATAATTTTTAATTGGGATAGAAAATTATTAGAAGGTGATACTATAGAATCTAGAAAATGGAGAGAACAAATAGATGAATGGTGGTCTAATCGTTTATGTATAAAAAATTTAACACCCAGATATATTTTACAGACTATTGGTACAGATGTTTTTAGGAATCATTTTCATCCTGATATATGGATAGCATCTATTGAAAAAAAATTAAGTAATTATAATAAAATTGTTATTACTGATTGTAGATTTCCAAATGAAATAGATATAATTAAAAAATATGGAGGAAAACTTATACATATTTATAGAGATAAATTACCCGAATGGTTTATAAATAAAAATATTGTTGATGGACTACATTCAAGCGAATATAGTTGGATAAAATGTTCTATTGATTATACAATTGAAAATAATGGAACTATTGATGATTTATCAAAATTAATAGATTATACTATCAAAATAGTATAATTTATTAATTGTAAATAGCTAAATGTAAATAATATAAAATATATTAATATGCTTTTTAATAATTATAAAAAAATTTTATTAAATAAAAAAAATATTTACAAACAAAAATCTATATTAGAATCAACTATAAAATTAGCAACTATAGCAATAACAAGTGTATTAATAATTAAAGAAAATATTTTATTTCTTGAAGAATGGATAGACTATCATTTATGTTTGGGATTTGATAAAATTTATTTATATGATAATTCTAAAGTAACTATACGTTCTGCATATGATTCAAAAAATGAAAATTTAATTCCACAAAAAAGAAATAAACATGGTGTTGATTATGATAAGATTATTAATCTTAGTAATAATGATATTTCTCGAATAATAGAAAATATTAAAAAACGTTATTTAAATCAAGTTGTTTTCATAGAATGGTCTCCAAAAAATAGTGAAGGTCATGTATGTTACGCACAAGTAAATGCACATTATGATTGTTTGAAAAGATTAAAATATGATAATATAGATTGGTGTGCTAGTATTGATATTGATGAATTTATAATAATAAATAATGGACAAAATGATAATATTAAAAATTATATAAATAATTTAAACAATAATATAACAAATATTAAAATAAGTGAAAGAAGATTTGATAGTAGATTTAATAATTTAAATAAACTAATAATAACAATTAATAAATCCGAAATAGAAAATTTTGATATTAATAATTCAACTAAATATATTTATCAAGTTTTAAATACTTATGAATTATCTGTTCATGATAGTAAAGGATATGGTAAGAAAATATATCCTAATTTGGATGAATTATCTTTTAATCATTACAAAATAGATTTTAATAATTCTAAAAATAAATATAAAATTGTTAATAGTAATATAAATGATATAATTTTAAATAAAATTAAAAAAAATTCTGAAAATTATTTCGTTAATAGTTATTTTTCAAATAATTTATATTATAAATAGTTACTTTCATTTAGAAAGTTTATTATATATCAAACTATATGACTGAATTATTAAACAATAATAATTTACAATTACCAAAATATGTTAAAAATAGGTTCACTATGTTAAATATTCAGACTTGTTTCAGACCTGGTTCGAAAAACTAAAGTTTTTCGAATCTGTCTAGGAAAATCGTAGATTTTCTCGAATGTAGTCAAGCGCATATGGACTCAATTAGAATTTGTTTTACAATTCTAACGAGTCCAATAGAACATGTCTAGAAAATTTTTATTTATTAAGTTTAGTTTAAATTTAAAAAATTAAATAGTACAATATAATGAAAACAGTTTTAATTACTGGAGGCACGGGTTTAGTTGGTTCGGCAATAAAAAATATATCTACTAACTATAATTACAATTTTGTATTTGTATCTTCTTCTGGATTTGATTTAAATTTAATGTCAGATACAATAAAAATGTTTGAAAAATATAAACCTAATTATGTAATACATCTAGCTGCATGTGTTGGTGGATTATATAAAAATATGAATAATAAAGTAGAAATGTTAGAAAAAAATTTAATGATAAATTACAATGTTGTTAAATGTGCACATGATTTTAAAGTTGAAAAGTTAATAGGTGCATTATCAACTTGTATATTTCCAGATAAAACAACATACCCAATTAATGAAAGTATGTTACATAATGGACCACCACATTTTTCAAATGATTCTTATGCATACACCAAAAGAATGTTGGATATACATTGTAAAGCATATAAAGAAAATTTTGGTGATAATTTCATATGTTTTATTCCAACAAATATTTATGGAGAAAATGATAATTACAATTTACAAGATAGTCATGTTTTACCAGCGTTAATACATAAATGTTATTTAGCAAAACAAAATAATACAGATTTTATTGTAAGAGGTACTGGTTCACCATTAAGACAATTTATTTATTCGACAGATTTAGCTAAATTAATTATGTGGACATTAGAAAATTATAACGATAATATTATTTTATCTGTTTCTGAAAATGACGAAGTTAGTATCAAAGATGTTGCATACATTATTGCAAAAGCTTTTGATTACGAAGATAGATTAGTTTTTGATTCTAGCTATAGCGATGGACAATATAAGAAAACAGCAGATAATTCAGTATTAATGGAAAATAATAAAAATTTTGTTTTTACAAAAATAGAAGATGGTATTAAGAAAACAATAGATTATTTTATAAAAAATTTTGATAAAATTAGAAAATAAACAATCAAAACACAAGGTTATAATTTTTTTTCTGATTATAAAAATTTTATTATTTTAATAAGATAGGTACTAATTCTGAATATAATTTTTTTAAATGATATTTTTTAGAATATTCTATTGGATTAATATATTTTCCATTTGAATATAAATCTTTTAAACTTTCTAAATTCATATAAGGTAATAACATTATAGCTATTTCTTCCATTTCAATACTTAAACAATTATTAAAACATACATCTAATAATTCTTTATTTTTTGGTATAATATTTTTTTGTATCATTAAACTACATGTTCTCTTCATAAAATTAAATGTTGCATCAATTAGAGGATGTTTTGATTCAAAAAACAAACAATTGGGATTTTCCAATATTTCTAATGTTCTTTTAACATCTTGTTTAGAACAATAAAAAGCGAGCGGTGTTATTAAACTGGCATCATGACAATCGGCAAAATTATAAATATCCGGTATTGAATCATAATTAAATTTCTTTTGTAATTTAATTATGTTTTTAATATACGAAATAGATATAGTATCCATTATAATATGGTAGATAATAATTTAAGATGTTTTTAATCAATTTTTTAACAATAATTAAAATTGAAAAAATTTTTTATTATCTAATAATTTATAGTATATGAAGCTTGATAAACTTTTAATAGTACCTTATGAATCATATTCAAATTATGTTAATTTACCAAATAACATATTAGAAAAGCTTACAAATAATAAAAATATTGTCACACCTTATTTCTTTGAATTAAAAACATCTTATGAAACTATTTATTACGTTGGTGTTAAGGAATTTACTGCAATGGAAGGTACGATTGAAGTACCACAATGGATTGCCGAAAATATTGGTGAAGATTTCATAAATATTAAATTATTTCATGGGAGAAAAATCAAAAAAGGTGTTTTTGTAAAAATAGAACCACAAAGCAAAGATTTCTTTTCCATACCTGAAAATGATATTATATTAGAATCAGCATTGGCTGAATATTGTATATTACAATTAAATCAAATTATTTCTGTTAAACTTTTAGATGAAGTATATCAAATTAAAATAATTGAAATGAAAACTGATAACGACGAAGATGTATCAATTATTAATATTATTAATTGTGATTTAAATGTTGATATGGTTAATATATTTCCAGAAGAAATACCAATTATTCCTGAATCAATACCTATTGAAACGTCTATAAGCGAACCAACTATTACAGAACCACCAAAAATAGAAACAGATGATGTGCGAGCTAAAAGAGTACTCTTCTATAAAAATATGTTTAAAAAAATTTGATAAATTATTCTTTTATATAATAATACATACTAGTATGGACTATCTATCAGATGATGAAGAAAAAAAAGATGAACAAGAACTAACTTTTGATGAAATGTATCCAGAAGAAGAAATGGATGATGAATTAAAAGCAATTATTTTTGGTCGTGTAATTGATGTTGAACAAGATTATAGTATTTTAGAAGGAAAACCAAAAGAAAAAAAAAAGAAGGGAAAAACAGTTAAACCAATTGTAACATTAGAAGATGCATTAAAAGAAGATGAAAAAAATAAACCCAAAAAATGGACTAGTGCAAAAGCTGAAGCTAAAAAACCAACAGTTAAAGAAACGAAACCAAAGCGTCAATTTAGACCTAAATTACCACCTTATAGAAGTGTTCATAAATTTAAAGAAGAAAAAGAGGTTATAGACATTAGTAATAATAATTTATTTCCATCTTTATAAATTTTTGAGTTAATATAATCGAAAAATATTTAAATTATTTTTAAATTTAATTTATGGAAAATCATAAGATGGTCTTGACAATTGTTCTTTTATAACAGTCGTATTTATTTTAATAAATATATTTTTCTAGGTTAATACAATGGAAAAATATTTAGTTATAATTTTACTAATCATACTAATGTACACTCTTTATCAGTGCTTTAATTTATCAATGACAACAACAGAAGGTTTCGGTGATGCAACACCAAAACCAGCAGAAGTTCCTACAAATGTTGATACTAATAATTCAATCAAAACTTTAGCACAATTAGCAACGGATT
>Ga0214923_10004524_pt1 | contig 16729 bp, 13 predicted proteins | sample LL1510_MetaG_FD_177993 | JGI IMG/M metagenome (GOLD analysis project Ga0214923, IMG submission 177993) | Freshwater microbial communities from Lake Lanier, Atlanta, Georgia, United States - LL-1510 | ecosystem: Environmental > Aquatic > Freshwater > Lake | place: USA: Georgia | collected...
TCTGAGGGGAATGGAGGGGGGCCTGGAAAAACAAGGTTGTTATTCTAGAGTGGGGTTTTGTTTTTTACATAAAACTTACTATTATTGCATATTGATTTTGAATATTATATGTACACGGAACTCTTTTGCCCTCGAGAATTGAAGTCCATGTTGGGTGGATGGGTTCCGGCCATGGCTTCCTTCAGTGGCGATGAGATTCATCCGGTAAGTCCGCGGTCGGATTTTTTGTGTTTCGGCAGTTCAAGGGAAGTGGGTGAGGGTCGGGAAACAAGAGCATTGTATATCCTGGCGGCCGGGGGTATTATAAAACGGAAAATAAAACGCTACGCAATAGCGCCTATTCAACCGATTGGGGTGGATAGGCGCTATTACGTTGCGCATATAAATGAGTTACCTGCAAGCCTAAAAGTCGACAGAGCAAGAATGAACGACAGAATAAAACATAAACAAGTGACCAGTCAAATGAACCATCAGAAAGCCGACCCAAAAGCCAATGCTTCTGTATTTTTATTTTTTTCCAACGCACATTTTTTAAAAACAATTTTTTCCAAACGCACAAATGGCACATTTGGTTTTGCCCGGCACACGAGCCTACCCTTCGCAAAAATAAAAGAGCCATTTTTTGCCGATAGTTTCAAAAAAAATAGCTAATTCAGTGGCATAATTTAAAAACATGAGACAAACGATACTTTTTTTAAGCTTCCTTATAGCGTTAAGCAGCTGCAATAATGTCCAATCAAGGCTTGATAAAGCTGAAAAAGATATTGAATATGCTGAGCAAAACAAAGAAGAAATGACCGCCAAGGATTGGTCTACCCTTGAAAAAAAGATGCAAGAGCTTGAAAGTGATTTTGAACAAAACAGAGAAAAGTATACTGACGAACAGGTAAAAGAGATCGCCAAGTTACAAGGTCGTTATTTTGCTGTTGCTGTAAAAAAGGGAATTAATGATTTTCAAGAATCCGTAAAAGACCTCGGTAACCAGATGGAGGGATTTATGGAAGGTATTATTGATACTTTAAATTAATAGAGAAATGAAAATAATAACATTAATTAATTCTATTATAAGAATGTGTGTCTTCTTATTACTATATGGATGCTCAGATGAAATATTAGAAGTTTCTTTTGATGAAATCAAAACTACTTTTGAAAAATCTAACACTCAAAATAATACTATTTTGGGTCAAAAAACCACCTTATATCTCGACCACTCTACTTGTGTAATTGATGCGGTAAATAATTCTGAAGTATGGAAAGCTATCTTTCCGAATTTTACGCAATATTCAGATGAACTTGTTTTGATTAAAGGCAGTGATTTTGAAAGAATAGAACTGGATCGAGACAAAAATAAAGTTGAAGAAACACTAAAAAGAATAAAAGACGATATACCGTGGGCAGATATAGACAAGGCAGTTAAGGAAATCGTTAATGGAAATAATCAGGCTATATTAATTAGTGATTTTGAAGCTTTTGATAGTGGTAATGGCACATTAGCTACCAAAACAAGAGACTTGGTTCCTTATTTGAGTCCGTGGTTGAAAATTTGGCTTGAGAAAGGATTTTCAATTTACATCATTACTGAACCATATAAAGAAACATATAATGATAAACCCATGGACAAAAAAAGGTTCTATTTCATTTTTACAGATGATAAATTGAACGCTCCCATAAGTGCTAATGTTAAAAACGAAATTGATCATTTGATTAAAAATGGAACATGCCAATTATTTAAAATGACAAATTCAGATGTTTCTATAGAGAGTTCTAAAAGTGATATTTCTGCGAAAGATTTAGATTTTTCAGTTGAATACGGCAATCACTTTGATTTTATTTCAATTGAAAACTCTTGGGATGATATCAGAGAGTATGTCATGAAATTAGATAAATATGGCGAACCTATTCCTGAGGAAGAGAAACAACCTGTCATTAAAAACTTTAAACTTAATCACGGAGTAAACTACAAAGTTGAAAACATTAAGGTTGTCGCCACCAATATTACAGCTGACATTATTGAACAAAAGAAAAAAATATCAGGCAAAGATATCTCTCAAGCATTTGTTGTGGACGAAAAAGCGTTGAAAAACAACTTAATTAATATTTACCTAACTGATAAAATTTTCACAAATAATTTCATTACGGCCGAATACGGAGGTAATCTCATCAGATTAGATTTTGTGATTGATCAAGTTAGTATTCAACCTTACGATAAAACTATTTTTGAATGGAATTCACTTTACAAAAGCCAAACAGCAACATGTGTATCTAAAAGTATAGAGAACGCTTTGCTTGATATAAATGTGGTTCCCAATAACCATAAACGAAAATTAATTCACACGGTATTCATTAAAACAGATAGCTACAAATAATTAAATCAATATAAAAATGAGGAAAATTGACACTTTAAATCAGCTTGATGCCCTTATTGGGCAAACCTATATTTATGCTATTATAGGGGCAGCTATAGCCTTAGTATTGGCTTTTTTAATTACTAACTTGATAAAGTTCGAGGGTGGTAAAAATAGTCGAGACCACATAAAGAGGAGAGTGTGGTATATCGTTTTAGGAATTCTTTTTACATTCTCTTTTTATTTGTATAATGCATTGTATGTTAGCGATTATATAACTAAGTCTTCTTTACAAGCCAAATTTTCAACAGCTAATTTATTATCAACATTAGTTTTATTAGGGATTTATATAGTAGCTGGTTTACTCACTATGTTACTAATCCGATCTTCAAAATGGGGTAGTATTTTAGGAAAATCAAAAAAATAACGATAAATATGGCAAGCAACAACAATATATTTGTAATAGGGATTGGTGGTACAGGAATGAGATGCATTGAGGCATTCACACACCTTTGTGCTATCGGAATGTTTGATAAAAAAGACGTTCATTTACTAGCTTTAGATACGGATAAAGACAATGGTAATTTTACCAGACTAAAGAATCTTAAGGAAGCTTATTTAAAGACAAAAGGTGTTAATAAAAAGCATGAAGCACATGTCGATACATTCTTTTCAGCGAATCTGAAGTACTACCAGTTTAGCCCTGACTATTCTAAACTGTCTACATTTAACGCCTTGTATAATTATGGCGATACTAAGTTTAGTAATCCAGAACAAGCAGCTATTGCAGATTTGTTATTAACGGATAATGCAAAGGAATTTGATTTAAAGCACGGATATAGGGCTCAGACCCATTTAGGTAGTATGTTGATGTATCATTCAATTATTGATGATATTAAACAAAATGACCGTGGTGATTTAAGGAGATTTATCTCAGAATTAATAACAGCTTCAAGTTCTGGATCGCCAAGAGTTTTTATTTTAGGGTCTGTATTTGGAGGTACTGGTGCTTCTTCGATTCCTATTATTCCTAAGGCAATTAGAGAAGCAGCTGCATTAATATCTGATGCTACCGATATTGAAAAGAACGCCTATTTTGGTGCAACCCTGCTGACAAGTTATTTTTCTTTCCCTTTGCCAAATGACAAAGAAAAGCAAGAGCAGAAAGTCATAGCTACCTCTGATAAATTTGCATTAAACTCACAGGCAGCCATGATGTTTTACGAAGCTGATGAAACGGTGAAAAAAACCTATCAAAAGTTCTACATGATGGGAACTGAAGGCAATGAATGGCAACCAAGCAAGGTTAAAGACAAGACTATCACAGGTGGAGAGAACCAAGAAAATGACTGTCATTACATAGAGATGTTGGCTGCATTTGCTGCTTATCACTTTTTTAACTCACCAGAAGAAGGTACTGATAACGCTCAATTGGCTGGTTTAAAGGATTTAAAAGCGGAAAATAAGGTTGAATATCTTTATAGAACCTTTAATGACAATGGCAAGCTAGATTTTACAGACTTTGTTGGTAGTGAGCAAAAAGAAGCCTTAGCTAAAAAGCTAGGTTTGTTTACAGCCATGAGTTACATAGTGTTGCTTGATAACTATGCTTTTTTTGACCAAGCACAAACAGGAGAATTAAAAAGAGTGAATATTGAAGGTTATGAAGATATAGATCCCGAAGAAGTAAAGAATCTGAAAAAGTATATGTCTTTATTTCATTTCGGTATTGAAAATGGCAGTATTAAGGATGGTTGGATACGTCAATTACATAAGTCAACAGGAGGCGGAGATAAGTTCTTGTTGAATCCTGAAGTATTTGGTTGTAATTCCATACGTGAGTTTGAGAAATTTGATTTTAACTCCAAGCTTTTTCCTAAGGACTCTGACTTTGAATCAAATAAGTTTAAGACAGGCTTATTTGGGGGTATTTTTGACGAGTTAAAAAAGGCTTTTCTAAAAACTAATGACCCTGAAAGCTTCTCAAACAAAAACGAAAAATTGATTAAAAGAACATATGACACGTTATGCACTTTGTATAACTTCAAATAAACAATACTATGGCAAGAGGTAAATTAATAAAAAGTTCAGAGGGGTCAAAATCAAACCCTACTGGTAAATGGTATATTCACGATCAAATCAAACCTTTTATTCAAGGTATTGTTGCTGGTGATTTAGATATAAATCAAGTTTCAAGTACACTGATATCAGGAGTCCCATCACCTTGGGCAAGAGTAAAACTGTTTTGGTTTGCTTTTGACTATTTACAAAGAAAGGATGCCAATATTGAAACATCAGGTTTAATAGAATTTTATGGTGTTTTAAGAGATGAATGGAAAGGGTTGCTTGCTTTAGTGGCTCTTTATCCCGACAGAGTAAGTTTCTCTGGCCCTATCTATCTTAACGATAAAAGCGATTTATTTAATTTATCCGGTGCATTTGGAAGAATGCTTTTGGATGATAAGGATTTTTGGACTAATCTTCAGAAAAAACAAACCAATCCAGATGAAAAACCTTTTATACAACTATTAAGATACAATAATCAGGTTATTGGTGGAACTAGTCCTTTTTCTATCTTTTTCCCAGGAGTTGATTACACCAATTTGAAACAAGCTAGTGATATAACTTGGTTTAGAAATGGTAAGTTTGAAGATCCAACCAGATATTTGGATAATGATAAGACTCAGAAATTATATTTATTCCTTAAAAATATAAATCAAAATTTTAGTCAATATGAAGAAAATATAAGTCTAGGAAGAACAAAAAACAAATTAGACCTAAATGGTTTAAAATTCTTTCTCAGAGAATGGCAGGCATCTATTGAAAGAAAAGAGTCCTCACTTCAGAAGAATGGAACGGTCGCAAAATACTCAAATATCTCTTCTCCATTTAAAGAGCTTTTGGATTCTCAGCAAAAAGTGTATCAATTGCAAGATGGCTCATTTACATTTGATGAACCGTCTGATAAGTCATTGGTAAAGAATATTTTAAGTGATTTGCAGAATATATTGAAAGAAGATAAATCAATTCTTGGTTGGTATGAATCTGTTGACATAAAGCATCCACTATCAAAGTCAGCTGTCTATTACTTGCAAGTAAATGACATAGTTGATTCAGAACATCCAATTAAATATTTTCCACTTCCTTTAAGTATGGATGGAATTCAAATGTTTTCCCAACAATTAGGCAGATTAGTTTCACACAAAGATCCAAAATTTGACATATCAGGTAAAATTAGTGACCAAGGAAATCTCGTAGTAGACTTTACCGTTGAAATAGATAACCAACCCTATCGATTAAATTCTAAGGAGTACGCGATAGAATGGGTTTCCCCAAACAATAAAGTTTTAATGTGGCCTGATTTTGTTTCTGACAATTGGGATACATATTACATGTACACTGAATATCCTCTAAATATTCAAGGGATTAAGTTTGTTCCATTTTATAAAAAAGGACAAGATCAGAAGATTATTACTTGTGACAGACCAAGTGTTTCGGGTTCAGTTAAACAAGTAGTATATTCAGATAGCAGCGAAGATTTAAAAAGAGATTCAGATTTAGATATTCAAAATCTTATTGAATATCCTGCTGGTGAAGTCCCACAAGATTTGCATAAATATCAGGTGATTAAATCAAACAAACCGATAGCGGGATTAGAGATTAGAATCGACCATGCAGGCAAATCTCAATTAGCAGGTTATTTAATCGTTAAGAATCCCGGTGATAATTCAATGGGAGATAAAAAAATTGCAGATCTCACAACAGAGGAGGTGAATAGAGAAGCTATAATTGGTATTGACTTTGGAAGTAACAACTCATGTGTAAATTTTACATTAAAATCTGGTGCAAATCAGGCGCAACCTATAGAATTTAGAAATAGAAGATTAGCTCTTGTTGGTGTGGACGCTACTGATGGTATCATTGCAAACAGAGATGAATTATTGTTTTTCTCTAATGAATCTGCCCCAAATGGGCAAATTAAGTCTTGGCTACATGAACACGATAGTCGTTTCGTTAAAGTTGGAAATAAAGACAAAGAGATTGCGGGTGGTGTTGCTGTAAACGAATTGAATCTTCTAGTCAAAGAAATGAATAAAGAAACAATAACAACCCAAGCAGGAATACTTCATTTCAATATGAAGTGGCTTTCAGATGTTGCGGGTCTTTCAAAGAAAACGTCTTACTTGAAATCTGTATGGCTATCTGTTTGTGCTGATTTATATGCTAATAAATGCATACCAGTAGAACTTAGATGGTCTTACCCATCATCTATGTCAGCCTATGACCTTGGTCAATACAGAAATATTTATTCTCAACAATTACCATCACTTACTCCTATTCTAGATAAAGAAACAAAAATCAAACTTCGCCCCACTGAGATAGTTGAACAAACTGAATCTGAAGCAGTGTGTAGATTTGCTCTTACAAGAGAGCAAGGACTAACTAGTGATAAGCTGTTTGTAGGGATAGATGTCGGTGGAAGCACGAGCGATATTCTTTTACTTGCAAGAGATATTACCAATAATAACAAACCAAAGTTATTTAAACAAAGTTCTGTAAGACTTGCTGCAGGTGTCTTCTTTGACGCAGTAATTGAGTCTAACACTTTTAGAAGGGCAATATTTGAATTTCATGAAAGCCAAAGAAAAATTAAGGTGGAAAATATTAAAGAAATATTAACAGCCGGACATAAAGCACCATTTTATTTAAATAGTGTTTTTGACCAATTAAGTGACGAAGATTCAAAAACATTTTACTCATTCATAGGGAAAGAAGCTTCTTTTGTTTTTGCTATTCCTGCTTTTGTAACAGGTTTACTTTCTTTTTATTCTGGGAAACTAACGTCTAAAACGATTAAAGAAAATAACTTAGACCATATCAAAGAGGTTCATATAATGCCTTTTGGAAAAGGAGGTAAATTGTTTCATTGGTTACAGACAATGCCAGGCTCATTTGTATCAGAAACATATTTAGCAGAATGTTTCAGAAAAGGTTTTGGTCAGGATTCAGAATCGTTAATTATAAAATATAGAGATGACTACAAACAAGATAATAAATCTGAAGTTTCTAAAGGATTAGCAGTAGATACACCATTGGTTTTTGATCCATCAGTGCGATTTGAATCTGATATATTTGCTGAGAAGAATATCAAATTTTTAAGAAATGGTAGTTATGAAATTATTGATGAAAATCAAATTGTGGATAGCCAAATGTTCCATCCCGATCAATTTGGTGGTCTTGAGTTCCCTGACAAACTAGAAAATTTTGAACTTTTTCATCAGATATTCATTGATTTCATTGGACAAAAATCTGGCTTAGTAAGAGATACAACAAATTTAGAAAGAAAATCAAAGGAGTTAAAGTCAAAATTGGTTTCATTTATTGAGAATGATACTGAATATAGAAAAGCCAAACAACAAATTAATAATTTCGAATATCGTTTCCCAATATTTATTGCAGAGGGTCTTTGTTATTTGGAAAAAATATTAATACCTGAACTCTTCAAATCGTAATTACTGTTGAACTACCTTGTAATACATATTGACAAAGATTTTATTTCAGGCACTGTATGTGTCGGAAATGCTACATCTGTGCCAATCACTCAAGGTAGTGAAAATATGTTGTGGCTGTATTTCTTCAATAATCCCCATCAGGATAGGATTTCTTTTGGTCGTGAAAACCGTAATCATTACAATGAACGTAAGGTTAATTACTATGGGAATTTTACAGAAAAAATAACGGACGAAACTGAAACCTTTACAATTAGAGGGATTAAAAAGTCAATTATAGAATTATTAGAGTATTCTGACTTAATTAATCTATTAAAATCGAGCTTCGCTAAAGTAACAAAAGAGAGTATTGATAACATACCAACACTAATTACCTTTTCATTATCAATAAGTGATCTTTCTAAACAGACTCTGGTGGACTACTTTTCGATGATAGGTTTCGATATTAAGTCTTATACTATTCCATTATCAGAGCTTACCTGTTATAGTTTATTCAGCAAGAAAAAATGTACTGTTGCTAATGGTAGTTCTGTTATTTTTCTCTCGGCAACAAATGCCACTCTGCATATTATGAAAATGGTTTTCTCTGAAAATTATTTTATGATTGATGGTGAAATAGAATCTTTCAAAGGCAAGGGAATAGACCCAAGAAAACGTGCTTTGGTCAAATATGTGGTAAATGAACTAAATAAATCGACTGGGGCTTTAAGCTCAATTGATGAAATAGAGGATGAGTGTATTAGAAAAGAACCGCATGCAGAAGATTGGCTAAAGAGATTAGATGCCCAATCTTCTAACCGACCGATTTCAATAAATGAGAGTTTATCAATAATGCAAAGTACCAAATTACAAATTTTAGTTCGCAAAGAGCATATTGATAAAGACACAGCACACTATGTTAACGAGCTAGCTGACATTTTTGACTATTATAAATCGACACATTTTTCAGGTGATATTGCTGGATTATTTTTATTGGGTGATTGTTTCCTGAGTTCATTGGTAAATACAAAATTCAGAAACTATATAAGTGAAGATAAGCTTTTTGTTTTAGGTAGTAATGATATACCTGAAATTTTAGCATCTTATCCTAGAATTGATTTTAAGAGATATCTAGACCAAGAGTCTAGAATAAAAGCTTTGGCACAAGCTGAAGAGTTAAAACAAATTGAACAAAGAGCCTTAGAAGATCGTTTAAGAAAAGAACAAGAATTGCTTCAAAATAAAGAAGCCTTAGAAAAGCAAACAGAACTAAATAAAATAGAAGCACAGCAAAAATATGAAAGAGCTGTTGAATTAGAATTAGAAGGCAAATTGGAAGATGCAAAAGTAAACCTTGAACAAGCATTATTACTAGATAAGACTTCTAAACAAATCAGCATCCACCACGCTAATTTATTAGAGAAAATTCGCATCAGAAATGAAAAAAATGAACTCTATAAAAGCTATTTAAACAAAGCAGAAAAATATAAAGAGCAAAATAAATTTGAAAAAGCTTTAGAAGAGTATGAAGCAGCGAAATTAGTGTTTGATAACGCAGAAATAGTAAAGGCAATCATTGAGATCAAAAGGTTTATAAAAGAAACTGAGAAACAACAGGAGAAAATTGCCTATTTGCTAACTGAAGGAAATAGCTTACTTGCTGAAAACAAATTTCATGCTGCTGAATTAAAATTAAATGATATATTAGTGTTGGATTCCACTAATAAAGCTGCCATCAAATTATTAGCGGAGATTCCTGTTTTAAAAATCAAACATCAAGAAGAAATTCAAAAGCAAGAAAGGCTTAAGCAATTTGATGCGTATATTCAATCTGCAAAAAGATTGTTTGATAGTAATATTTACCAAGAAGCAAAAATCCAATATGAATTAGCTGCTGCTATTCAAAAGAATAAAAAGGTAAGTGAAGGAATTGAAGCCTGTAATGTTAAACTAAGAGAGATAAAGGATACCTATTCTAATTTAGTTCTTACTGCTGAAGAACTTGAAAAAAAAGGTGATTTAACTCAAGCTATAGACTTTTATACTCAAGCAATTACCCTAAAAGGGGAAGATGAAGAATTGAGTAAAAAAGTAAAAAAATTATATTTTGATTTGCAATTTTTAACAGATTCAGCTGCTCCAAAACCTAAAGGCCCATCTGAGAAAGTTGAGAATAAATCAAAAGAAAAGGCATCTGCGAGAACAAAAGAAAATGACCCATTTGTTTTTACTAACAATAAAGTCGCTACTCAAAAATTTATAGAGAAAGGTAAAAAGAAGGAGGATGATTTTTTAACGAAGCCAGCTAAAAATGGTGCAGTGAAATCTGATGATGATTTTGCCTTTGTGAAAAAGATTGAAAAGAAAGAAACATTAAATGCAGAGAAAAAGAATATTGAGGATGATTTTTTGGGGTTACCTAAAAAGGACAAGAAAAAAGAAAATAATGATTTTCTTGATACTGAATCAAAAAAGGCATCCAAAAATAAACTGGATTTTTAACAATTAAATTTTTTTAACAATTAAATTTTTTTTAACAATTAAACACAACAAAAATGGAAGAAGTAAGATTAAAACCCAAAGTTTCTTTAAAAAGAAAAGGAGAATCAGCACCATTTACATTCAATGAGAAAATGCAAATTGAAATGATTTGGTCAACTGATACAGATTTAGATTTGTGTCTATTTTGGAAAACCAATGAAGGTGAAGAAGGAGGAGTTTTTTCTAATGAATATAATCAAAGAATAAGTGATTTAGGTTCTTTAGATAAATTTCCATTTATTCTCCACTCTGGTGACGAAAAAACTCCAAGACCAGGGGGCGAATCAAATGAGCAAATAAAGGTAAAAAGCATTGATGCATTAGCTGAACTTTATGTGGTTGTTATAAATTATGAAAAAGCCGTTGACCAAGAAGCTGTTACTTTTAACCAAGATTCAGGTAAAGTTGAAATAACAACAGATACAGGGGATAATTACGAAGTTCCAATAGATGATAATAGAGAAGGTCATGTATACTTGATTTGTAAAATTGAAAATAACAAAGGAGAGAAAAAAGCTGTGAATATTGGTGAAGTAATGTCATTAGGACAAGCATTTAGAAAGATTCCAGGTTTTAAATTAATAACTGAATAAAATTCTTCTTATGTCAGACGTAAACTTAAAACGCAAAGTCACTTTAAAACGAAAAGGTGATACACCAGACCAAGCACCTAATAGTAAAAAGCCAAATAAACTTATTTGGCTTGCTATTCTTGGTGTGGTTATAATTGGAGGCAATTTTGGTCTTAAACAATTAAAACAAAGCAATGATAATACAGGTGGTGTTGAAGATGTTGTTGTATCAGAAGATGTCAATAGCACACCAGTCAATCCTGAAAGCGAAGTAGTTTCAAAAGGTGAGGAAGAAAACATTACATCAACTGACAATGGTAACTCAGAACAAAGTGATGTTTCTTCTGAAACTGGATCCTTCAAAAATTCTACTACTTCAGTTGAGAACAATGTAACTAGCAATCCAAAATCAAAGGAAGATGCTAATGTAACAAAAGAAGCACCTTCTAATGATAATTCAAAAAGTAATGGCAACCCGATTCAAGCAGGCACTGCTTCTGTTCAAGGTTCCTTAGAAGAAAAAGTAAAGCAAGTAATCCGTGGTGATTTTGGAAATGGTTTGGAAAGAAAACGTGCTTTAGGTGATGAGTATGCGGAAATTCAAGCTAAGGTAAATGAATTTTATAGTGCCAAGAACAATTGATTTTACCAATGGTAAGTACCGTTATAAAAATTGTAATTGGTCTTTTTGTTTGGATGGTATTACCTCGCTTGATTTACAACAAGCGAAAATATCAGAAGAACTCACCACAATTTTTTGTACATATTTCTTGTAAAATAATTGGAATTGCAATTATCGCTTTTGCTATTTTAAACTTTATACAAACAATACTTTCTTGAGATGAGTAATTGGAAACTGAATTTTGTTTATTACAGAATAGTTTTGTTATTCTTTTGGATCGTGTGCAGTTGTAATGAAACATCAACAAAGACAAATAAAACTGAGGATGTTTTACAAGATACATTTTCAACCGTTTCTATTATATCAGACTTTCCTAAGATTGAACCGTTGAAGTCAGGATTTAAAAGAGAACGAATAAAACTAGGTCATGCAATTAATACTCTAGCTAACGAGTACCTACCTGTATTGAATGCTGATGGTTCTAAATTGTATTTTTCTGCTATGGATAGAACTGGTTTTTTTGATTTTAAGCTGGATTTTACAAAAGAGAAATCTGCAGGTGGCGAAGATATTTTTTACAGCGATTTAAAAGAAGGTATTTGGATGGATGCAAGACCTATGAAAGAAATAAACACCAATGGACATGAGGTAGTTTCCCAGGTTTTTAAAAATAATGATTTATTGGTCACGGCAAATTACCCTGAAAAGTATGGAGTAAAAGATAAAAAGGATGCGGGTGTTCAAACCACTGATATTTTCTTATTAAAAAAAGTAAATGAAGGGTACCAAATTAATCATCTGCCAGAACCTGTCAATTCAATCTACACAGAAGCAGATGGTTTTATGGCAGAGGATCAATCATATATCTTATTTGTCGCTGACCGCAATGGTAATATTGGTGAATACCACAAGAAAGGTTGGAAATGGAATGAAAGCTTTTGGGGTAATACAGATGTTTATGTTTGTATTATAGAGGGAGACTATTGGGGAAACCCCATTAATTTAGGCTCAAAGATTAATACACCCTATGCAGAGAGAACGCCATGGCTTTCGGAGGATGGTTTAACTCTTTATTTAAGTTCTAACGGGTATGTAAAAGGTAAAACTGATTTAGATGTTTATGCTTTTAAGCGAACAGATAAAGATAATTGGAGCAATTGGAATGGCCCCTATGAAGTAACCGATGCCAATACCATAAATGATGATTGGGGCTATAAAGAATACAATGATGGGGTTGCATATTTAGCATCAACAACTAAATTAGGCTTTAAACCAACTCAAGGAGGTGTTGCTGGTGATGGAGGTGTGAGAGAAACCAATTATCGTCCAGGGTATGAATTGCATGGGCTTCAGGTAGCAGCATTAAATACTGGGTATGAAACTAATATTTATATACTCAAAAATCAAAGTATGCCAACACTTGTAATTAATGATGTTTTTTTTGATTTTGATTCTTACACTGTAAAATCATCTTTTGAAAAATACTTGCTCTTAATAGTGGATCAAATAAAACAAAACAATACTGCCACAATTGAAATAAATGGCCATACAGATGATGTTGGGAAAGGAGAATACAATCAGCAATTATCACTGAAAAGAGCAGATGCAATAAGTTTGTTTTTAACCCAAAATGGAGTTAAGAATACTATAAAAACAAATGGCTTTGGCTCCAGTAAACCTATGTATCCAAACACAACTAGCGAGAACAGAAAAAAGAACAGAAGGGTGGAATTATTCATTAAAAATGATACCCATGTTAAGTAATGCAGGCAGTTGGAATGATATAATTTCGTTTATTGTTAATGAAAATATTCAACATATTTCTTTTGATTTTTGGAATACAATAGTTCGTCCTAATAATCTATTTAAAGAGAAACGAGCTGAACTAATTGGAACGTTATTTAATAATCAATTTTCAAAATACGAGATTGATTCGGCTTTTTCAAAAATTGGCAAAAAATACAATGACCATCAACAAGCAGGAAATTGTGCTATTCCTCCGTTAGACCTTTTAAAATCAGTACTTAATGAAATAAAACCAAATTCAAATGTCTATTTAATTGAGTTACATAATCAGATAAATATTCTCTTTCTTGCATATCCCCCTTTTATAAAACCATCTTTTTATGATATTATTGACCTAATAAATAAAAAAGGCAAAACTTGTTCAATTACGAGCAACACAGCATTTATTTCTGGGTCCGTAATAGTAAAATATCTTGAAAATTGTAATTTACTGAATCGCTTTTCATTTACAATCTTTTCTGACGAATTTGGATTTGGCAAACCCAATTCAAAAATATTTGACTATCTTACTCACAGGGCAATTGAATGTAATTCAATGGTGGATAAAACGAATATTTTACACATAGGAGACAATTTGGAATCTGATTATAATGGTGCAATTCAATCAAGTTTAATAGCGTTCCATTTACTTGATAATAACTTATTAAAAAACCATCGTAATTCACTTCATGTAATTAATGGCATCAATGCAATTCCTTTTTCTTCCGAAGAGTACAGCAAATTCAAGTTTGGCTCGTATAGTTTAGCGAAAAAATTTGGAGTGGATTTGTTTGAATACTTTAGAGATTTTTATTTTGATAAACTCGTATATGGTCATAGAAATATAATTGTGTATAGCAGTCCCTATATGCAAATACCAACCTCGAGTTATTATTTGACACATACATTTTATAAAGCCTTCAAACAATACTTAGTAGCAAAAAGAATTGAAACTATCAAGATAGAGTTTGGTAAAATTGAACGCTGTCAAACATATACAGAAGATTACGGGGCACTAACAGCAGAAGAACGGTTTAATCTTATTAAAAAGGATACATACAAGCTTATTACCGTTCCTACAAAGGATGATTTATGCATTTTCATAGATGACATTTCTATTACAGGCACTCACCAAAGGGTGGTGGAGCATTTGCTAGACAGCAGCGGTATTGAAACGAATAGCTTTTTCCTGTATTTTGCCAAGCTAAGTAACTCTGATGTATGTCCAACATTTGAGAACTATCTAAATTACCAATTTATTAATGAGTTCACAAAACTTATTGAATTAGTAACTTCAGATGATTATCGTATTACAACAAGAACTACTAAATACATCTTGAGTCAAAAAATAGAGAATCTTGCCGAGCTTATAAATTTGTTGATACGGAAAGAGAAATTTGAACTTTTGAGTGAGTTAATAACAATGTCTTACGCGAATGAGTATAACAAAATTAAACTTTACCAACATAATCTTTTTCACTTAGAGTCTTGTTTGAAACAATTAAACCTTTCTAAAAAAAATCAAAAATAAAATCGAAATATGGACAACTTAATCAATCACCCGGGAATAATTGCAGCATTTTCTGTTGTAGTTATTTTTATGCTATTACTTGACTTAGGCATATTCAATAAAAAAAGTCATATAGTCTCAAATAAAAAAGCTGCAATTTGGTCTTTAGTTTGGATTAGTATTTCAATGATTTTTAGCATTTTCATCTATATAATGACAAATGAAACTGCTGGTCTTGAAAAATTTGCTCAATTTCAATCAGCATATTGGATTGAAAAAGCTTTATCCGTTGATAATCTATTTGTTTTTATTTTAGTATTTGGCTTCTTTAATGTCCCAAGAGAATACCATCATAAAGTGCTGTTTTGGGGTATACTTGGTGCATTAGTAATGAGTGCCATTTTCATATTCTCTGGCGTAGGGTTAATCAATGTAACTTATTTACCAGAAATGTCAATCTTTGGAAAATTAGTTTCCATTAACGTTGTTTTGACCCTTTTTGGTGCATTTTTAATATATGCAGGTATTAAATCTTGGTTTGCTGACGACGATGAAGATGATGAAAAAGACTTCAGCAAAAGCCCTGGAGCAAAGTTTATATACAAATTTTTTAAGGTTAGTAAAGAATTTGATAAGGACAAGTTTTTCACAATCGAAAATGGGATTAAAGTAGCTACTCCTCTTTTGGTTGTTGTTGGTGTAATCGAATTTACAGATTTATTATTCGCAGTTGATTCTATTCCTGCAATTTTTGCAATTGCTCCTAATGACCCATTTATACTTTATACTTCAAATATATTCGCAATATTAGGCTTACGTTCTTTGTATTTTCTGCTTGCTAATTTCATTCATATGTTCAGCCGTTTGAAATATGGTTTAGCAATTATTTTGACCTTTATAGGTTTAAAAATGGTAATTGCTCCATTCTTTCATATTTCGTCCCCTCTTTCTTTAGCTGTTGTTGGAGGCGTTTTAGTTCTTTCGGTAGTAGCTTCAATAGTTTTTCCAGTTAATGATGACATGGGTGATGAATAAAGCAATTGCCGGTTTTCATATACTTTCAATTCTTTCGGTGGTCGATAATAACTTTGACCCGAGAGAAGGTTTAATCATTGTATAATATTTAAAGGAGACTTTCCTTCCTTTACCTATCAATTTTGATAATGAAATAGAAGTTTTGAGTTCTTTAGTGAAAAATTACTACTTACAGCACTTTGAAAACTGCTTAGTTGAATTTTATAACGATTCAACCCAAGAAGAACGAACTGCGTTTTAAAGTTTGCAGTTGAGCTAATTAAAGCTGACAAAGTAATCACAGAAAGCGAGAATGTTTATCTAAATTTAATCTATGACAGATCGGATTTTGAATAAAGCAATCAAAATAGATTTAGCAATTTTATTTTTTCCTCTGTTTAGTGGATATGCCTTACGGATTTTATCAGTTCGTAAGGTTTGCAGGAGTAATTGGATTTGCAATTTTAGATTATCAAGCACACGAACAAGACAGACAAACAGAAATGATAATATACGGCGGACTTGCTTTACTATTTCAACCATTTTTTAAAATTGCACTTGGCAGACGGTAGTATGTAGTACTCCCCGATTTTCGGACCACTGGTTAAGTTTATTTCCATTAACTTTATCAGTTGGCTATTTCGGTTTGACCATGCCACTGTTTTCGGAGTGACCATGCCACTTTGAGAGATTTACAAAAGTATAAAATTTATTCGTGTTTGAGCATTCCTTTTCTCAGCGATTCTCCTTTTAGGTCGATACGATGAGATGAGTTAACCAGCCGGTCTAAAATAGCATCCGCTATTGTTCCTTCACCGATAATATCATACCATTTGGCTACTGGTATTTGA
>Ga0214923_10004525_pt1 | contig 16728 bp, 24 predicted proteins | sample LL1510_MetaG_FD_177993 | JGI IMG/M metagenome (GOLD analysis project Ga0214923, IMG submission 177993) | Freshwater microbial communities from Lake Lanier, Atlanta, Georgia, United States - LL-1510 | ecosystem: Environmental > Aquatic > Freshwater > Lake | place: USA: Georgia | collected...
TGGCACCGGTATCAAAGTATTGTGGTCCAAAGTTTTTTCTACCCAGTTTTTTGAAATAATCACCTGAAAGTGAACTTGAAATTGATTGTGATAGTAAGAACTTTTGAAATTGATTCATTTTGTGTGAGTTGATTAAATTTTTTAGATTAAATAAGTGAAAAAGTTGTTTTTTTAAATTAATATATAAAAAAAAATAAAAGAAATATGAAAACTACAATTGAAATAGGTGAATATATGTTGACTATTGAAGAAAATAATGGTGTGATTTCTGTAACAGCTGAAATGGACGGTGATGTTGTTGAAGAGTTTACACTTAGTTCTAGCGAGCAGGGTGGTGAAAAATCCGCTCAGGGTCAAAAAGAAGTTCAAAACTTCGGTCAGTTTGAAGAAGAAGACGATTTTGAGGACGATGAAGACGACTTTGCGCAAGAAGATGATGAAGATGAAGACGAAGATTACACTCAAGACGATGAAGAAGACGATGAAGAAGAGGACGAAATGCCTATGAAAGGCGCTCAAATGAAAAAAGAGCCAACTCTTGAATCTTTTGGCAGATTTATTAAGAAAAGAAGATAATATTAAAACTCAAAAAACCCACTTAAAAATGGTTTTTTATTTTTTTAGTATTAATGCCTCTCCTGTAATTAAAATATTTTCTTGACTTTTAACAATCGTTGTGAGTCTATACTTATTCTTAATTTGCTCTAATAGCTCTACGATAACTTCTACTTCATCTCCTATAAAACATGGTCTTTTGAATGATAGAGTTTGTTCTAAATAAATCGATCCTTCTCCAGGGTAATCATTTGCGATCAATCCAGAAATATAACTTGCTAGAAGCATGCCGTGTGCTATTCGCTTTTCAAAAATTGAGTTTTTTGCATAACTCTCATCTAAATGTATCGGATTAAAGTCATTAGAAACTTTAGCAAAATCTTCCACAATTTTCTCTGTAATTAAAAACTTTTTCGATACTCGCATTCTAAATTAATAAGATTTTTTTCCCTCTCTTTGATTACACGCGATGGTATTCCACCAACGATTTTAAATTCTTCAACATTTTTAGCAACAAGTGATAGACCAGCAACCGCGCTATAGTCGCCGATTTTTACATTTGGTAATATTACAGTTCCTGCTCCAACAATAACATGTTTTCCTAAAACTACTTCTCCTGAAATAATATTTGTAAATTTTTCATCAACAGTAGGATTGGTTAAATAATTTCCACTGTAGTCGTCTGTAGAGCTATACACAGAAACTCTTGATGAAAGTCCAGAAAAATCTGAAAAAGTAATTTTTGATTTACCAATAATGGAACAAAATACCGCGATATGAACATTATTTCCGATTTCAATACCACCTTCACCGGCACTTATAACACAAAAATCATCTATTCTTACGTTATTGCCTATTTTTATTTTTTTTGGATTATAGATTGAACATTTGTTTGAAATTAAGACGTTTTTGCCACATTTTTCAAACCCCAATTTTTCTAATTCCTCTTTAGTGTAAAACATTTGATTTAGTTTTATTTTTTTAATTTATTAACCTATTAATAATTTTTGTATCATCTTTTTTATGTTCGTCTTCCAATAAATCAAAATCGGTTAACTCAATTTTTTTAGTCGTTTGAAAATAATTAACCGGTCGATGACACTTCATAATCCATTCCTTGAGACCAAGTTCTTTTAGTCCTGGGAAAGGTATCCAATTTTCTTTTTTGACAAAAAATAATTTTTCTAAATACAAATCTGGTGTCGCATGATATTTTTTACCTTCTTCTGAGTTATAAAATCCAAATTTCTTATAATCGTATAATAATGTGGTCGGATAAGCCGCAATTAAACCTAAAGCTTTTTTATTCAAAAGTATTCTTTCTGTGATTTCTCGAGACTGAAACTTAATATCATCAGAGAGAAACATTAAAATATTATTAACTGATTTTTCAACAGCAATTTCATAAGTGGGTAGTGTGTTTAATTCGGTTTCAATAATTTCTATATTTTTAAATTCTATCCAACTTGGTCTGTTTTTTTTATTTCTATCTAAAATTATTATCTGCGATATATCTGAATTATTTAGAAGGTCCTGTAACTGATCGATTAAAAAAAGTTTTTCCCATTTAGTTGAAATTATACAAGTTACTGAGTTTTCATCTGGAAACTTTTCCATAGCCATCGTTCTTATTTTTTTAATTTGTTGTTTTCCTTCTTCAATTTTATCAAATAGGACTTTTTTAAGTTTATCAACAGTCGATTTAGCAAATTCAATTTGATCATCTGAGTCTCCATAAGCAATTCCCCACTTTCTAATAGGATTAGAGTTTCTCCAATCTTCTTCACTTAAACTTCCATCAGGAATTACTATTGAAATACAACCGCACATCGCAGCTTGGATTGAATGGAAGGTCTCATTGTCATAAGTTATAAATCTTTCATGTTTATTGAACAGTTCTGAAAGTTCATGATTAGAGTAATCTACTTTAACCTCACCTGGTTTTTCTGGTTGATCAATAATTATACCTTTATGAGCCTTTTCATTATTGAAAAATTTACCTTTTTTGATTAATATTAAGTCCTCTTTTGACCTTTCATATCCTTTGTTTTGCCATAATTTTTCATCAAAAATATAATTTGTTAACTCTGAAGCATTTTCATATTTTGTTCCAATGGTGAAAGCTCTTCCATATTGAGTGACGAGCTCTTTTGTGGAGTAAAAGCCTTTATATCCCAAAAACCCCCCTAATTTATATAGAACACGTCTAACAATTTTTTTTCTATCATCGAATATGCTAGTTGTTTCTGCAATAACAAAGATAATATTATCAGATTGTTCAGGTGTGATTTGATTTACGTTTAGTTTCTGAACACCCTTTATTGGAGTTTCAACATCCATATAAACCACATCCCCTAACTCAATTAGTTTTTTAGCTAAATCGTGTTGGACTAAAATCCCGCCAATTTTTTCATCATAATTTTCAGTTGATATAAACCAAGATAATTTTTTTTGCATAAAAAATCAATTATTTATAAACTTCAAACTTTGACAAATCAGGATAAGGAAGTTCTAAATCTTCGTTATGTTTTGCAGAACCGTCTTGAGAATAAAACTGAGATATAAGTAACAAACCACGTGCTGCTATTTCTGGCATCATATAAAAATTCCAACCAACAACCGGATTTACATCAAAGTCATCAACGTGATATGAACACTCATCGCGGCCACTAAATCTAGCCTTTTTGAACCACTTGTAAGCTTCTTCGCAATCGGTTAGAATTGCTCCTCCTTTACCCAGTTTTAAGTGTTTGTAGGGTCCTGTAAAAGACACGCACATATGAGTTTCTGGAATATACATATTCCAAGTAAAAGTAAGGGCCGAGTCCCAAACACGAGACCCAACTAGTTGATAGGCTCCCTTAATCGTTTCACCGACTACTGGTTGAAAGTCAACTTTTAATCCTGCGTGAATAATTTCACACGGCACAGAAGGATAAGTTCTACTTGGTATTTTTATGGATTTTTCACATCTTGATTTTATATGGTGCTCGTAGTAGAGTGAAAGAAAAAGAGCGTTGCTCATGTTGTCAACAGTTACAACGTAGGGTGCTCCGGTATATTTTGATAATTCGTCTTCGAAATTTTTTGTGATTTTATGAACTCCTTGTGCCATTTGGTTATATTATTTTAGTTTACAAAATTTAATATATAAATTCAATACAAAAGTTTAAAAAAAATGAATCTAAAGAAATTTAATACCTATTTAACGGAAGAATATCTCCAAGATGATTTTTATGATAAATCCGGGAATAAATTTAGAGTATATCAACTACTTTATTACGCATTTGATTGGGATGATAATATTTTTACAATGCCAACAGAAATCCTTCTACAAAGTGAAGACGGTTTAGAAGTAGGGATGAACACCGAAGATTTCGCCCACTATCGGTCTTTAATCGGTAAAGAGAGGTTTAAGTATCTTGGTCACACAATAGTTGGATATGGAAATGACCCATTTAGAAATTTCAGAGACGAAGTTGACCCTGACATTTTCTACAAAGATGTGAAAAAGGCAATGGCGAGGGGGAGTTTTGCAAAATCCTATGATAAGTTTATTGAGTGTTTAACAACTGGTTCACTATTTTCTATCATTACAGCAAGAGGCCACGAATCTGGTCCAAATAACAACGGTGGTTCAATGAGAAGGGCTATTGAGTATATAATATCAAATTTGAGTTCAGAACAAAAATTATCTATGATAGACCATTTAAAGATGTTTTCGCACCTTTATGACAAAACTATTGATTCAGACGAAAGGTTAATAAGCAACTATTTAGACCTTTGTCAGTTTATTGGAGTTTCTGCACCATCAAGGGGTGGGGCTCCTGATAACCCAGAAAGGGCAAAAGAAATGGCATTTAAGAACTTTGTCAAAAAATGCGACGATTTGGCCAAAGAATTAGAAGTAAATCTAAATGATGATATAGAAACCATTAAATCTGGTGAGACGTGGAAAGTGGTTGCTAAAATTGGGTTTTCAGATGATGATAGAAAAAATTGGGAACATATTGATGATGTCTGTAAAAATCTTAACAACGAAGATTACAGTAATATTGGTGAGTTTCATGTTATTTTTACAGGAGAAGAAGACGAAAGAACTTTATATAAAAGGGAATCAAAAATAATTAGATTTAGTGATTTTAAAAAGTTATTGGAAACTTCTGAGCAAACCCCTGGATTAGAAAATTCTGTTATCACTGCAACTCCTTTTGGAAATATGAGTGGTCAGTTGAACCCGGTTGATAAATTGACAAGACAAGATGATTTTCATAATCAGTTTTTAAGACAAACAGATTATTTAACAAAAACATCTAAGGAGATAATGTCTCAGAAAATGAAAGAAGTTAAAAGAAGGAAGAAAAAACGATTAAACTAATTTTTTTGTAACATCTGATAACTTAATGTCTCTTTCTATTTGCGCCTTATTCTGATTATACCAAAACCGAAAGTCATGTGAAAAATATACAAATTCTTTTTCATCAGAGTCGGGATTGTCGACTAAGTAGCAGGTTTGGCCAGCAATAAAATGATTAAAACTCTCTAACCATTCAAGTGGAATTTGTGACTCTCTAACATCTTCACCAGATTCATATAATTCTTTTAAATTCATTTTATAGATATACTTAAAATATAGTTAATTATTTTGGAGTAACAAAGTAAAACATTTTTTGTGAACCACCAACAAAGTTCCAAACAAATGAATGTCTTATTTTACCTGGTAAAAAGAATTCTTCATTTTGTTTTTCATCATGAGTTTCTATAGCAATTCTGTCAATTTTAGACAAAATTTCAGGAGATAAAGATTTGAATACCTCATACTCGCTACCCTCGATATCACATTTTATAAAATCAATCTTATCGAGTTTATAAAGATCTATAACTTCTTCTAAAGTTAATCTTAGCGGATTGCCTTTCTTTGACCAAAGCCAGGCCGGATTAGATTCTTTTGTTAAAACAGAAGCATTTAATGTTTGAACATTATCATAGTCTTTACAATTTTCAACTAAACAGGAATATGCTTCAGGTGAACCATCTAAGGCTATAACCTTAGAGGCAATTTCAGCCGCTTTAGCTGTAAAAAAACCACAATTGGCGCCTAAATCAATGACCACATCACCTGGTTTTAAAACACAATCCCACATTTCATAAATACAACCAGTTTGTGAATGTTCCCAGTTATAAATCTCTCTATAAATAAAATCAAATTCCCAGTAGGATTCTAAATTTTTATTATTCTCAAATGTTCGAGTTGTAAATGTATTAATTTTATCGTGATAGAGTTTCCAAAGTTTTTCCATAGTCTTTTAATTTATTGCAAATATACTGATAATCCGGATTCATCAATATTTATTTTTTTATATGATATTCTTATCAGTTTGATTTTATTTTCTATAGACTAATTAATTTTTTTTGTTTCTTTTAGTACAGTTTTTGCACAAGCTTTGCCAAATGAAAATCCACCTTGACTTTCGTGATTTGTAGGAAAACTATTCGAGTCATAATAATTTCCATCAGTTAAAGATAATTCTAACCAAACGGCAGTTTTTGGATTTATTTTGTCTCCACATTTTTCGCAATAAATATTTTTCTTATTCATTAAACAAAGATACGTAAAATGTTTTATACTTAATTTCGGAATCTGATGGGATTGCAATTCGGGGGTCGCTGACCACCAAATCCGATAGTACCGATATTTTCGTTCCGTATAATTTTTTTGTAGTCCGGCAAAGAATCGAATTACTATTACCCGAATGAAAACTTCAAAATCAACAAAAGAAAGGATATTCCATATAAAATATATATTAAATATTTGTTACTCTCAAAATGGACAAGTTATACATACAAGAAATTTTACAAAATATTGTAAATAAAGAATTTTCTGAGCCCATCAAAAGGAAAATGGTAGCCTACTCCGACAGGGTAAACATGGCTTGTTTTTATTGTGGTGATTCAACTAAAAATAAACATGCTAAAAGGGGTAATTTATATTTCAATTCTTTGGTTTTTTGTTGTTTTAACTGTGATAAAAAAACCACTTTTGGTAGAGTCTGTAAAGACTTTAACGAACAGATAGACCCTGATAAGAAACTGGAAATGATAGAACACTTAAACAGTGTTATGACTTATTCAGATTATGAAGGCGATTTTGTTGACGCTAAATTTGAAGACCTTATAGATCTGGCAGAATTAGAAAGAGTTTTCAATCAGAATTTAACTCCTATTTCTGATTTTAAACCTATTCAAGTCAATGGGGGCGTTTATAAATACCTGATAGGTCGTGGAATACCCCCGCAATTTCATAAAAATATCTATCAAGCAAAGTGGTGGAAAACAGAAGACCAATCTGAGTGGATTATTGTCATGTTAAATAGAAGAGACCAAAAAGTGTTAGGTTTACAGGTAAGAAATCTAAAGGAGGGAAAAAGGAGAATGTTTAAAATTTTTAATTTTGAAAACCTGCTGGAATGGACTTCAATTGGAAAAGAAGAACCTAAAGAAATCGATATTAATCAAATGGTTGTGTATAATAAGTTATCGTATTACTTCAATATCTTAAATTGCGATTTTTCAAGCACACTTACTATTTTTGAGGGTTATATAGATTCGCTATTTTTTCCAAATTCAATTGGTTTAGTCGGTGTTAATACAGACTCAAGGTTTTTAGAAAACGGTGATTTAGATATACGTTATTTTTTTGATAATGACGAAGCTGGACATAAAAAATCAGATGAAAAATTAAAGTCTGGATACCCTGTTTTTTTATGGAATAAACTCTTTGAAAGTATTGTTGATAAAAAAAATTCACCAGACCCCTATTCGTTGCTACATAGAATATCAAAAGTTAAGGATATTAATAAACTGGCCACTTTAGTTGAAAATCCACATGCCACTCTAAAATTAAGTGATTTTTTTAGTAAAGATAGTTTTGATATTAAATGGATACCTAAATTTTCAAAAAAGAAAAAAGTTGTTAAAGAAGTAGATTATAACAAAAAATTTGACGATTTTGATAGGTATTAAATTATTGGATTTTTAATATTCTTGAATTTTGGATTTTTGATTTTCAAAAAACTACTAAAGTCAATATTTCCCCTTTCGTTATTACAATCTGAGCAACAAACCACAAGATTTATTTGTGAATTATTTCCGCCTTTTGAGATGGGTATAATGTGATCAGCCGTTGCGTTATTTGGACTTAGTTTTTTTCCACAATAGATACAATTTGAGTCCTTATTTTGCTCGACAAACTCTTTAGCAAAACCTGATGTTCTCCTTCTAACATTTTTTCCGCCCCATTTGAGCCCAACTACAACAAAGTCTTCTATATTTTTAAATTTTTGTCTAAAAATTTCTACCGATTTATAGTTTTTGTTTAGCAGTACTATTAATTTTACTACATATTTCCATCTACGATAAAACCTTCTATCCACTGAAATAAAATGAGAATCGGTGCTATTTAATAGAAACTTAAAAACTTTAATAGTTTTCATTAAGTTATATATCTAAAAGTTAGTTCTCTAAAATAATATATAAAAGAAACAACCACTACTATGAAAAATCAAACTACATCTGGTGTATCAAAAAGAATGATGTCTATCTGGAATAATTTTAAATGGTTTATCAAAGAAGTAGCTCTTATCTACTCTTCTGGTAGATCTTTTTTCTCAAAAAAGAGAGTTGAATCAGGAGCAGCTTTTATAATTGCACAATGGGGTATGGTATTCTTTTTGATTAAGAAATATCAAACGCTTAGCATGACAGACTTTCTACTGTGGGCAAGTGTTGAATTTGCAGTTTCCGGATACTTAATTCATAAAATAGAACAGAGTAAAAAGTTAGATAGCACCTTAACAACAGCTGGTGAAGAAGAAACAGATAAATAGGGTTTTATTTATCTTTTGTATCTATTTGATTTATAACTCTTGGATTCAAACTCCATTTGAACTGGTTGATTTGTCATTTCAGGTAAATCTTGAGACTGTTCCTGAGCTTTTATCTCTTTTGTAAAATAGTCAACTACTTCCTGTGAAGTTTTAAATGATTTTTTAACACCGTCAATATGATATCTTTCTGTTTCGGTTGGGAAAATTACTTGTTTTCCTTCAATAGTTAAAAACTTGTTTTCAGGTGAATATTCTACATTTAGACCCATTTCATTTGCTAAATCCGAAAGTTCTTGAAGAGCTAAAGTATATTTATCGACTGCTACTTCCTCTTCCTCCATTTTTGGCATCTGACTCATTTCTGGTTCCATTTCTGATTTCATGTCATCAGAGTAATTATCAGATTTAGTTGGCATTATGAACTCTTCATTAGTTTTAACGCCTGAAACAAATTGATTATATCTTTTAATCATTTTTATTTATTTATTTTTTTTATATATTAAAATTACATTTATTCTTTTTTTTCTATTTCTGATATTACATAATCTAAAAAAGAATCTAATTCGTATTCAAGACCATTGCAGAATTCAAAAACGTCATAATTATCACCACTTTTTGGGTCTTTTTGAATGGAGTAGAAATCAGGTGAAATTTGGCCCTGACTATAAACCACAATTCTGCCGTCAAGTCTACCTTCAATTATTGAACCGTCTTCAAACTCTAAATCAGGAACATAAAGTGTGCCTAAGTAATGGACTTCATCTCCATAATCTTCGCAGCTAGCAAATTCAAATTTGAAATAGCCCCTGTCGTCTTCAAAGATTGTTCCAGTTTCAGTTCTTAAAATTTTGTCATGCACTTCTTCTTCTGTACCAGATTTATACGAGTCTAAAAATTCCCTCTCTAACGGAGTTAAAGAGTCCATGCCATATTTTGAAATTTTATCTAAAATATCGTCTACTCTTTGCTTAGAACTGTAACCATCCCACTTCATTAGATATCTCATTAACTATTTTGTCATTTAAGGTATATATTAAACTACAAAATCAATTGTACTAATTAGTTTTTTGTGGTATGTTCTTCGACTATTTTACCCTTAACAATTTCAAGGAGTTTTTGAGTTGATAGTCCACAGTTTTGGTAAATTCTGACATAGTTGTTTTCTATTTGATTGAAAGAAAATTTTTTAAACTTGTCGTTGTCTAAAATAGACGCTAATTTTGATTGTCTGTTCCATTTTTTTATCTCTAACTTCAGACTTTCACAAAAACAAATCAAGTGTCCTTCACTTCCGTCTCTTGCGTGTTTCATCAGCTGACCTATATCACATCCTTCAAAAAACTTGTAGACTGAGTCGTCACATTTTATCACCTCTATTAGATTCACCTATCACTTTATCAATTTTTTGGTCTCTTAGCTCGGACTTATGTGACTCTTTGACTTTATCTTGAAAGAAGTCATCTAATTCGTATCGAAGTTTAAATTTCTGAAATCTATCGCCAGAAATCTTAAATAAACTGAATTTTCCTTGATTAATTTTTCCTAAATTTTTTTCATTCTCTAAGTAGGAAAGATATAAATCGTAAAGCGGATCACTTTTCATTTTTTATATATCCGATTTTAATATATACCAGATATGATAAAAATAATCAGTTGGCAAAAATTTTTTGAAAGTTCATATTTTATACTTTCAGAAGAAGATAAAGATGTGGTGGGATATGAGATACTTCTAGCTTGTAGAAGAGTGTGGGGATATCTAAAAGTTGATTCTATAACTAAATTTGGTATCACAATTTCTGCTAGTCTACTTAGAAAAACAAAAAACAACAGATATGTTATCAATTTTGTAAAAAAAACATCAGGTGCTAAATCAGTTGGAGAACTTATCAACTGGATAAAATCAAATACAAATGACCTGTTTCATCCAGATGGTAAATATTTTAGAGAAATAATAACAATTATAGAAAATTCCTCTAAACTTGGTAGCTATAGAGAAGAGAAAGCTATAGAGTGTATAGAAAAATATTTTTTAACAAAAGGTCAACAGATAGAAGTAACTCCGCCATCTGAGATAGATGATATTGAAGGTTGTGATTTTTTCTTTGAAGCAGATGGTGTAACAAAGTCCGCTCAAGTTAAAACACTCAAAAAAATCAACGAAGGTAGAAGCAGATTTTTTGTCTACATCAAAGGACACGTCACTGATTTTGACGCTCAATATTTGATTGTAGTAAATGATTTAGAGTGTTATATTTTCGATTCAACTAATAAATTTATGTCAGATGCATATTATTCAATTCCTAAACAGGGACTGCTTTGGTCTGGTAAATTCTAAAAACCAGTCTTGCCAAATCCTGAAAATATGTCCATAACTACAGATAGCCTCTTTGTGATTTCAGGCATACCAAGTGGTTCAATAATAGAATTTATTGGCGAGAGAATTGACTTTTCGAACTGCGTGTCATAGTCTATCTCTGGTGCAAACTCTATTGGAAAAGAACCCCTAATGTAAGCAAACATATCGGTAATAGATTTGTCTCTACAAACATAATATTTAATCTTTGTTCCTGATTTAATAAATTCATACTTCTGTTGCCAGTCTTTATTTTTATTTAGGAGATAGTTGTAGTGAGCGGCCGATTTTACAGCAAAGTGCGCTCCGGAAACAAATTGTAAGGGGAGGGATTTATCTTGTAAGACTTTGAATTCGTAATTAGAGCAGGACGACTGCATCGCTATGTCATCGATGTCTGCTAATTCGAATTCTTTTCTAAGAGACTTTACTAGTTTCAGTAAGTCTTTGATATTAAAGGTGTCTGGATGCTCAAACAGATATTTGACAATTCCTACAATTTTTTCTCGAGCAAAAGCCGGTGTTGATGACCTTACCAATTCGACGCCTTTTGGATAGAGGTAAGATAGTCTTTCAAAAGAAATTCCATCTTCAAAGATAATATGGCAGATATACTTCTTTTTTGCGATATTTATAATAGATTCCGATATTCTTTCTAGTTCAAAATCTTCTTTATTTTCAACTCCAAATGAATTGGCGTAGGCTTCTAAGCAATCTTTGAAGTATTGGCCAAATCTAAAATGGTCAATACCGTGAATTAAGTCCTGTTCAGTTGACCAATTCCATTTTATTTCAGAAGTAAATGCTCCATCATCTTTTAAGCTATTAAGACCTCTGTCTTTTACAAAGCTACCATCAAATAGTAGTAATTCATAATCATTTGATAATAAATTTTTAAGAGTGTGCATGTCATTTGCAATTCCAATGCAGTTTGTATTTTGACATTTCAAATTTTGGTCTTTGGTCAATATAATAAACCTTTCTTTTACTGAGTTTAAGTAGTGATTATTAAAAATAAGATTTTTCCACTCACAGTGGTCAACTGCGGGTTTAAAAGAAACAAAAAGAGAATTATGAACCAATATATCATTTGCTATAAATGTGTGTGTATCATCATCAATCTCAACATCATAAACATATTCATCATTAAATTCCCCTACCAATTCACATGATTCTATATCATCTAAAAAATATTCTAACTTATTCATTAATTTCTTTAATTATTTTATTAACTGTTTGTTCTATTCCTTCCTTATAAAGATCGGATTCCCAAATTATAATCAATTTATTCAATTTAGTTTTTAGGAAATCATTCTTGATTCTATCCTTTTCCCATATTTCTTTAGCCATTAAGTCCTTCTGGAAAGGATATGGTTTATCATTTGGTTTATATTTTTTAGGATTAGCATGCCAAATATCACCTTGAAATTCAATACCCACATTTAATTCCTTTATGTAGAAATCTATCAAGTAATATTTCTTATTTTCTTTATCGTAATAATACCACTCGTTATCAGCATAATATGCTTTAAAGTTTGGAATTCTATTCAAAACACAATCAAATAATTCTTTTGATACAATAGAATACCCAGCACCATGTAATCTTTTTTTACAGAAATTCTCATATATTTCTATTCCTTTTGATGTTCCATACTTTCCAATAAAGTATTCCACAGATGTCGAATACTTTTGTTTGTCGCAATATCTTTTCCAAATATTTAGTCCAATATCCTCACCATGTCTATTTATAAGATTTTCTAATGTTACAGATCTTGACTTATTATACTCTTTGAATTTTTCTTCATCCCATCCATACTTTTCTTTTTTATACTCAAATGTATTAGAAAAAGACTGTTTTTGGAGATAATTTTTCCATCTTTCCTTTCCTGATTCTTCTCCCCATTTTTTTATTAAATTGGTCTCGGTGATTGCATATTTTTCTTTCACCCATTTTACAGCAATTTCATGATCTATATCAAAGGCATATTCAGTTAAATAATTCATCTGATTAAATACTCTAGATTTATTTTTATCTTGATATTCTGGATATTTTTTAGATAAACAATCCTCACAAATTGACAAGTAATATACTTTATCTATACCTTTAGATGTCTCAAATGACTTACCCTTTAATTTCAAACCATTTTTACCAAAAATAAAAGAAGAATCGTAATAGTAAATTACATCTTCACATATTCTACAATATAGAGATTCTTTAAAGTATTTAAGTATTATTTTTCTATACTCATCTTTTGTTTTATTTTTATTAAACCACTCAATAAACTCTTTATTTAGTTCCATCTTATACAGATACTTTTATCAGTATATATTAGTTTTCAAAACTAGTATTTTGTCACTTTCAATTATTTCAGATGGTTTTACTTCTATTTTTTTACCATTTCTAAAAACTATCATTGAGTGATCATTAGTCACAATGATTTCCTTTCCTGATTTTGTTTTCAATTTCCATTTATCTTTAGATACCTTGTGTCTTATAATTCTTTTAACAGGTGCGTAATATAGATTTTCATTTTCTGAAAAATTTAAAATTTTATCATCAGTTAAAACAGATTCATGTCCTTTGGAAGTTTCACCACCAGACCCGTTTTTTATATTTCTATTATACCAATTCTCTATTGTGAAATTACCACTATCCGTTCTTATTAAAGAATCTTTATGGCAACTATCAGTATCAGCGTAGATACTCACAGATTCATCTTTTGAAATTTGAGTTACGTCTTTAATTGATATTTGTTGATGTAGTTCGATGTCTTTATGCCACTGATTATACCAAAACTCTTCATTAACTTTATCCATTGTTCTGGTTAAATCTCTACCTTGGGCTGTAATGGTTCCTGCTACGTGGTTATTATAGAGTATAAAGTAGGATGTAGCAAATGCCCCATACGAACCGTTTAATACTAATTTTAGCGTGTCTACCCCCTCTCAAATAATTAAGAGGGGGTCAAAACAGAGCGAGCTGAAGAGCGTTGTAGTAGTCTACTTCTTTCTTCAACTCGCTTGCTTGTTTTTTTAATGACTCAATTTTTTGAATTTTTTCTCCTTTTGTCATATCTGTGATATTAAAATTTAGAGGTATTGTTTTAAAATCAGACATCAGTCGTCGTCAAAACTTTGCTCAAACGACAGCATTAGATTTGAGTTTTCATCTTGAATTAACATGAAGTTTTCAAAAATATTAAATTCAACATCTTTGTCTTCATCGATACACGATAGAAACTTTTTATTTAGCATTAAATTAGATGAAATCGAACTGTCAATAGATTGAACTTCAAGTTCCCAAGCTGATTTTTCAGAAAGTATGACTTTCCCAGATTCAATTGTTATATTTACGATTCTTTCTGAATTTATGTTAGATAGTTTTTTTACGTCTAAAAAGTCTTCTTTTTTAATGGAGAAAGACCACTTTTTATTTTTGATATTTAAGTTATTTTTAAGAGAATCTTTGTTTATATCTCTTAATTCATAATGTTCTCCGCCTAACCACTTTACTTTAAGTTTTCCACCACTTACTTGAACCGACCTAACCCAGACAATATCGTCGTTTTCGGTTGATTTTTTATAATTAAAATCCCAAAGTACTGTGTGAGAAGTATTTAGAAAACTCAAATTTTTGACAAATTTTTTAGAACTGGCTAGGATAAAATCTATAGTAAAATCAAAATCCTCAAAATCAAAATAGTCACCTGTTTTGAGTAAAAAATTTTTAAATGCTAACATTACATTACCTCCCAAAATAGAATACATCAGTATATTTTCGGAGTCGATTTTTATTTTGATGGTATCTTCAATCTTAGAAAGTTCATCAATTTTCTGGATAAATTCCGAAACTTTATCAGACTTAAATTTGAAATTTATATTTTTTTGGGACATACTATATTAGTATTACTTAAAATTGTAAATGTTTAAGGATTTTTTAAATAAGTTTTTTAATAAAAATAAAAATTAATATATAATAATATGTCTAAAGTTAAAATGTTTAGGGAATTTGTAGAATCTCATCAGAGTTATGTTCAGGCAAAAATGCAAGAAATTGAAGATTTAATATCAAATCTACAAAATGGAGATTTTGAAAGTGAATTAGTTTACAACTGGAGTGATAAAAACGGCGAATATTTAGTTGTAAACTTTATAGTCGATCAAACACCGTATAGATATGAATTAGATTTGAAAAGGGACACGCCATATGTTGTTAAAAAATTCGTTGACAACGAATTGCTTTTTGAAGATGAATTAGACGGTGACACACCCGAGGACCAAGAAGCAGCTGGACTTGAAGTTATCGAAAAAGATATTTTAAATTTAATAAACGAGGTTAAGGGTGAATTACTAGAAAGGAGAAAATCAGAAAGATATAAGGGTAGAAAAATACCTGGAAAATATTTAGCCGGACCACATCCCGGTAAAATGAAAAAAGAAATCGATACTTTTGCTGGAAAAACTGAGTATAAAAAAGATTGGGATGCTGATTATAAATCAGGAAAAGGTGGAGAGGGTAAAAGAGTTAAAACTAAAAAATCATCGGCTACCAAAGCCTATCAAAAAATGTTTGGTGATAAATGATATGAAAAACTTAATGACCTTTGAATCATTTTCAGATGATTTAGATTACCAAAAATATCTTTATCTAGTCGAAGATATACTTATATTAGAGGAAGCAACGGCTGGATCAGTTGATAATCCAAGATCAAAAGCAGCAAAAATGATTAGAAAAAAATCAAGACAAAGTGGGATTCCGATGGGTATTTTAAAAAAAGTTTATAAGCGAGGAAATGCCGCCTGGAACGCAGGTCATCGACCAGGGACTCCTCAACAGGCGTGGGCCACTGGCAGGGTTAATTCCTTTATCACCGGGTCTGGTGGTGCTCGAAAAGCGGATTCTGATTTGTGGGCTAAAGCAAAAGCCGCTAAGAAGCGCATTTTGCGCCGTAGAAAAAAGAAGGATTGATTCATTTGTAAATTCACAACCAAACTTTAGTGTTGTTTAGGTATATAATTAAAAATAAACAATGTCAAAAAATAAAAAAGCAATTGCTGTATATCTGGATGACTCAGATATAATGGAAACAGAATTTAGTTGGTTATATAAGACCTGGAAACTTTGGTCTTTAGATAAGGAATACGATTTAGTTGTTTATTACAATCCGCCTGCTGGTAAAAGAATTGAGAAATTTGTAGACGTAGTCAAAATTAGTATGGCGCCGATTAGAATGGCATTGCAGTATAAATTTTTGAATTCTCATTATTTTTGTCTTGATGAGTGGTCAGAAACATTAAAAAAATATGATTATTTATTAAAAACCGACTGTGATGTTTTTCTTACTCACAATCTCAAAGGATATGAACCATCTAAATTACTCGTAGGACAGGGAGGCTATTACGATACAGATGATGAAAATAAAATAAATTTCATTAAAAAGATATCGAATGATTTTAATTTAAAATACCGGCACATGTCAAATGTTGGTGCTAGTTTTTTTGGTAAAACTAATCTCGTTTTAAATTTAGTTAAAAACCAGGCAATCATTACAGAACATATTTTGAATAAATATTTTAATGAAAATGATGTAGATTTAGAAAGTGGTTTTAAAAAGGGAATATCATCAATGATTGCTGGCGAGGTTACTGTAAATGGATGTCTCACAAATCAACATATTAATTTATATACCTTAGATCATAAATGTTGGGAAACTACAAAAATTGGTTCAGATGTTCTACACATACACGCTTGGCATACAACACAAAAATGGTCAAAACATGACTATTTTAACGGTAAATATAAAGATTGGGTTGTAAAAGAAGAAGATATGTATAAAAGTGCTGCCAATTATTGTCAATTTATATCAAACATCCCATTAAAAAAATATGAAGTTGCAGAATTTAAAAATGACGGAGGAATATTAATTACATTAC
>Ga0214923_10004526_pt1 | contig 16727 bp, 8 predicted proteins | sample LL1510_MetaG_FD_177993 | JGI IMG/M metagenome (GOLD analysis project Ga0214923, IMG submission 177993) | Freshwater microbial communities from Lake Lanier, Atlanta, Georgia, United States - LL-1510 | ecosystem: Environmental > Aquatic > Freshwater > Lake | place: USA: Georgia | collected 2015-10-15
GGAAGGGCGTATCACAATTGACATCTTCTCCGCAGGCTGCGATTTGCTTCGGGTCAATGATATTCATCGCGTAGCTGAAGCAGTTGTGGGCGAGACGTATGGCACTGCGAATATTCCATAGACTGGGATTATACTCTGGCTCATAGCCACTTAGGGGATGCTTACGCGGACAGAAGTTGGTGTGCTCTGCACAGAAGGGAGCAGTAGATGGTGTGGAGAGCGGGGGATTTCTACAGCTGTCTAGGCACTGGCACCGGGCTTCATAGATATTCATGGCTTTTGCTTTCTTGAGAAGAGTTCTATTGCGGGTGATGTTTCTTCCGTACGGTGGCCTCGTGGGTGCTTTCTGTTGGAGGCCCCCTATTTGAAGGCGCTGGCGTCTCACGGCTGACCTGTGGCCGACCAGATTCGCCAAGCGGCGTGTTGATGAATAATTTCGTCGTGTCTTCCTTGTCATCGTTTACTATATCAGGAGATTTTTCTCCGATGCCCCCAAAGGGCAGAATCGCCGAAGATTTGATAGAAGCCTTAGCGGGAGTAGGCGGTACAAGTTGTTCTTGACCCTGACCGCCACTGCTACCGTGGGAATGTGCCTGGTCAATCTTATAGTATTCTTCTTCCACTTGTTTCATGCGTATCTTTTCCACCATATTACAAAAATAAATGAACTGGTTTTGATGCGACGCAGTGGCAGACGGAGTATAGAATCCGCTATATTTCCCTGAGAGGTGGATGAACTGCCAGCCTTCACTGAGTAAATGCTGATAAGTCGTATTGAGCACAAAGTATTTCTTATCTACTTTCAAGAGCGCCATAATGCCGTTGCTGATGGTCACAAAGAGCGACAAATTCCAGACTAGCCAGTACATCTGGGAACTCATGGTCGCATCCGATGAGCTTACATTGCCCGCGGTGTACTGCACCGAGAGGAGCGCGGGGACAATAAGAGACCCGACGGTGATCACAATACGCAAGGTGTTAAAGGAGACGGAGTAACGAGTCACGCGCCCCGAGTATTCATCAATGAGGGACAAGTAGCGATAAGAGACCGTCCGTTTCTGCTCCTCCGTGAGAGTAGTCACTTGTATGGCTTCTCGCAGGAGACCGATCTGTTTGTTTTCCTTGGTACACGACGACAGTGTCCCGCAAGACATTCTACGTTATCCCGCCACTTAAAAATTGAAATGGCGGCCCCGCCAAATCAAGACATTCCCTTTTACACAAATACAGATGGATACCACGGTTACTCTATACTCCAAGGCGTTCATGGAGGAGGATTGTAGCACTTGGTCTGCTCGTCCGAGCGAGCGGATTATGGAAATGTTGCATAGTCGCGAACACGGTTCTGCGCGATGGATTGCGGTGATTGGCGGTGTCCATGTGGCCCTGGGCGATCCGGTGGCGGGATGGGTGAAGAAGATGTACGTGCCCCATTGGATTTTGGAGTCGTGCGGGCTGGAAGGAAGTGGCGAGGAAGTGGCCATTCGTTTTGAGAGGTGCGAGAGCTTCTTGAAAGCCGAGAAGCTCGGATTTAAAGTGCTGGGAGATATTCCGGCCGACGTGGATCTGAAGGATTTGTTGGAGGGGCCCTTGTCTCAGCTGGGAGTCATTCACAAGGGCCAGATGATTCCTGCTCCGGCGTTTGAAGGTGTCAATCTTCTCCTACAGACATGCGAGCCTGATGGTCCTCCAGTATTCTTGGACGGGGCGGAAATTTCTTTGGAGATTGAACAGACTCCTCCGAGCACACCACCTCCCCCTATTGCTCCTATTGCTCCCATTGTAGCAAATCTCCAAGACTTCAGCCAGATTCTTCCGACGTCTATGATGGCTCCGCCAAGCTCTTCAGGCCCTTTCCAAGGTGTCGGAAGGAGGCTCTGTGATTAAATCGGTGTGAATGATTTGCCTGTAGATCGCATAAGGTTCTAGAGGGTCTGCTACTATATAAGGTATTGCTCTGTCCATATACTGCGTATAGTGTGAAAAATATATTAGCCCTATGTATACTATACCCATATATTTGACAAGGTTCAAAGATAATTCTGTCGTTATGAAGCTTAGGAAGAGATATTGACACACATTTTTCACCCATATACTTCGTAAAAAAACCGAGAGGGTGTGATTTGATCTTATGACAAAGGGCGTACTAAGTATAATAAGTGATTGTACGGGGAGGAAAGATGCCTTTTCTTGGAAGCCAAATAATACTATTTCTGTTACGATAGCTTTCAGTGTACTGTGTAGAAACTTCTGTTCATCCCCGGAATAATATGAGAAGGAATATACGGTTTTAAAGGGCACAGGGCGACGACATGTGGGACAAGAATAGGGATACTTATATGCGTTCAACCACTGGCCTTCACACAAGTCATGGAACCACGCACCTTTACATCCACACGCAATGAGATAGAGAGGTGCTTTCTCTGGACCCTCAAAACAAATACAACATGGTGGCGAGCCCATCTTCTCCTACCTAGGATAGAGAGGAGAGGATGTCAGAAAATGCCCAGAGTCCACTTAGATATAGTTATGCCGAAGATTCACAAAGATATGGTGCTAGTTTAAATGAACCTCTGCCTCCTAATGTAAAAGAATTATTAAGATCGGAAGCAGATAATATCATATTATATTCATTATTAGGTGATATAATTAAGGGTAATAGAACAGGTGTTGAGAAAATCATATCATCAAATCCTAAAATAATAAATGAATATAGTGATGATGGCTATACACCCCTTATGCTTGCTGTTTCTCGTAATAAAAAAGAAATCGTAAATGATTTGCTTAATAATGGGGCAGATGTAAATAAACGTATTCGTTTAGGAAATTATAAAGGTTTAACAGCACTGCATTTAGCAATAATAAGTAATAATATAGAGATCGCCCGAGATTTATTAATGAGGAATACCGTATTTATGATGAATGGCCCGAATATTAAAGAGGACTACTTGTCTAAATCACGAGACGAATGGCGTGAAGAAATGATAGGTTTTATTAATGTACATGTGAAAAATCGCGCTTTATTACAAGACTTCCTATTTGCTATAAATATGGCAGTAAGAACTAGGGATATATTACAAGGTCCCACCGCCATAATTACGAAAGCAAATCTTAATAAATTTAAGGAAGCTGTATCTAAGAAATTTCCGAAGCCAAAAGGGGGCTCTAATCAGCGCAAAAGAACCTTGCGCAGAAGAAAGGTAGTCCAGACAAGAAAGAAGAGATACTGAGATATAATCCGCATGATGTTAGGGGCAGGCGCAGGGGAGCTCAACATAAGAACAGGCTCCTTCTTAACAAGAGTATCCTTGTTAACAGGAGGTTCTAGACCAGCAAGACGACGTGAACGACGGATAGACATTGGCTATATCAATATCGTCAGCATTTTTTAGACCATTATACCCGCAATGATCTTATCAGCAGAATCATACACATCTTTCGGCCCCCGCGTTGGAATCCAACCAGGTGCCAAGGAATGCCAGAAGGGGTGAAAGAGGACGGCTCCACGAAGCTTTAGAATCCCCGCCACGTAACTAAAGGATGAACGACTAGCGAGCAAGACATCGGCCAAGGCCAGCGCCTTCAAGGTATCCACGGGATACTCATTGATATGCCATATAATCCCAGGAACGACCGAGAAATCCTCCAGGCAATTATCGCTAGGACGAAGCTCTACGGCTCCTTGGATGCGCCCGCAGATTCCGTGCGTCTCCCCTGTAACCACCACGGCTTTCTTTACGACCTCCGTATGTACATGGAATTCATACCGAATACCGAGACGCCCGAATATATCGGCCAGCGCCTTCATACAATCCACGTAATAACTATTCGGTAACATGCGATCCGAGTCAACGACGAAGAGTTCTCCGCGACGCACGTGTATCGCCACGACGACTGCTCGGCCGTAAATAACGGGGCGAATCGTCCAGGGCAACACATGGAAGCCCATGGCCAAGAGCCTAGGATTCTTATCCGCCATGGTGCCGGCAAATTGTATGAGTAAGAGGGTATTGCCTGGCTCACCAATAAACCGCTGGATAATCTCCTCTGAGATGTCAAAGACCTTGTAGATATTTGTGATACTAGACACAGTATCACTAGGCAGGGAAAACAGCTCATTGTACCGATCAATTTGCCCCGGATCTTCCTTGTTTTCTTCCAAGCACTTGGCTCCCTGGTAACTGAGTTTCCTTAGTCCAAAATGTATATAGCCCACACCATAGGCCTTCGCAATCAAATAAATACTGAGAATTCTCTGGAGCTGGGCTCCAGCCCCGTCTGTCATGGCCTCGTTGTCATATCCCAGATACAACATATTCTCCCAAGTATTCTGATCACGAAGTTTAGACCTTAGACATGTCCATTTCCGAGGGCAAGGACTTCGTCCCTATACACCATATAATATTTCCCTTTTACACCGACCTCACGAAACACATAGAACCCCCCACAGTTCTCATACAGCTTCACCTCTCCGCAAGCAGCCGACAAGGCACGATACAGATTCTTCACATTCTTCCCGTAGTCCGCAGGGTTCGGCTCGCTAACCATCTCCTCAACCAAGTCCAAAAACAAAGACATCCCTTTTACACAGCCCATAAAACCATTGTGCATTTCATACACTCCTCTTACAGGATCTGTATGAGCTCCTTGGAAGAAGAAACATCTCGCCAACATCGTCTTATCATATATCGCGTCCAATGACAATACAGGTAAGGTATCTATGTCGACATAGTATCCGCCAAATGTATACAAATATAGGTAGCGCAGGAGATCCGATTTATACTGTACTCGTGTCAAAGATGTGTAGAGGGATATGTATTTAGGAAAGTAGTCTGCAAGAAACTTCTGGGCCCCTTCGTCATCCATCAGTACGTATTCATAATTGGGATTAATCTGTAGTAATCTTCCCTTTAACACCTCTAGACGAAGCCCGGCTCTATAAGAAGACCCCAGGGCTATCTGGAGAATCTTTTTGGGTATCGGTTTTGCGCGAACATGCCATGCGTAGAAAAAGGCATGTGAATGCGATTCTGATTGTTGTACAGGATCCCAGCGTATGTTCTGATGCTTATCGGCGAGAAAGGTGATGCGAATATATTGGAATACCTGTGCTTCGGAACACAAGGAATCTTTCTTAGTGGCAAGAGTATAATCAAATGCGCGAAATGCATCTGTAAATTCGGGTGTCCACTCAAAGTCCTTATAGTGTTCGGTGGTTCTCCCGAATTTCAAGAGGGTATTCATGATTCTAGGCGAACCAATAAAGAAGGTATCAATCGCATAAAAGAGTTTATCTGCCTCTAGACTCGGGATAATAGGGCGCAGAAGCTTTATTTCCGTGTCAAACAGACGACATAGGACACAGTAGTCATACACACTTGACCCTTTTACAGAGTCAAACAGTTTTCCAAGGATGTATCTGCGGTACCACATATTTCCCATCCAAAGAGAGCTTGGAAAGTAATCCCTTTCCCCCAACCACCCTTTTACATATTGGCCAATAATCTCATCTGTACTGTGAAACTCGGTGAGATCTTCCCAGAATGCGAAAAGCTTTACGGTGATCTTGTACTTCTCCAGGATGGCTTTTATCTTGCCCTCGGTATCTTCATAAAACCCGCCACTTATTTTTCTATTCGTGAGGATATATATGTGTACCTCGGAAGAAGGAAATGCAAGTAGAATCTGCTTTATATTTTCTTCCAGTACTTCTTCATATGCTCTGGGTTGTCCGAATACTAAAAGCGCAATAAGCATACTGTGCTTTTAGATTGGTGGGTAGTTTAGACGGCCACTTTACTTCTTCTTGGCGTGGGCTTTCCATAAGCGCGTAAATACGGTGGCCAGATCTTTTCCTGAAGCAGTGCGGGTTTTCCTGAGTTTCGTTTTCTTGGTCTTACGAGTGGTAGCAGAGCCACCGAACACAGGCGTCGTTGGTCCGCTTTTCTGGTTTCCATATGTCGGCGTAACGGCTTTTTCCTCTGCTGCCGCAGGTGCGGCGGCCACGGGTATCTTTATCTTTGGCAAAGGGGCAGCCGCGGCCGCGGGAGCAGGGGCAAGCGCCCTTCGTCCATCTAACACCTCCGCGTGGATTTTCGCCGACTTTCCCCAGAAGAGCGAATACATCTTCGGAAATTCCAGACCAAGGCCAGGAAACAAATCTTTCAAGAAGGGAAATCTACGGAAAATAAAGGCGTGTCGCATTCCCTGGCGCATCTCCATGAAGTTTTCTGGGTAATGGGCACGCATCACCAGCATGTTCTGGAGGGCAAACTCACGCTCTTTCGCATCTTGTAAGGGAAGAAGCAGAGACCTGTACAAGGGAAAATTAGTTGGTTTAAAATTCCCTATAACACCATCCAAGGCATAAAACCCAGTACGGCTATCGTATTTCAGCATACACTTTCCGTAATAAGGCAGTACAATTCCCTCGGCCTGTAGACGCTCCATATACGCATACATGGCGGCATTGATGACATCCTGAGAACCTTCTGGCACGAAGGCATTCTCCGTGGGGTTCAAGGCCTCGTAATTGAAATAGCCATTTACCATGTCTACCACACCATTCTTCGTGAAGGCGGCGATCGGCAAGAAGTTCAGATTGTCTGCGAGAGCTTCCTTTTCTAAAAGACGCATCGCCATGTCATTAGAAGGACATGAGCGCATGAGATTTCCAGGACCTTTGTGCGCCTTATAGGGATACAGGGCGATCTCAGGAAATCCCGCGCGACCCTTGGAGTCTGTATAGGTAGACGCCACGAGTTTATTGGCTTCTTCAGGCAACGTCTGATGTAAACGCAGGAGATAGGCGCTCATGGGCGTCGTCTTGCTGATTACCGCCTTCTTGCGAACCCCTTCCATCACATCCGGATTCAAGGAATCGCGATCCGCAATGGCCATCCATCCGCGCACACCAGAACTCGCCTGGAACTCTGGTCTTAGACAATTATCGTAGGTCAAGGCGCTTCTTTCCGCCCCCGTACGAGGATGACACTCTACGCCAGGACCTGCGAAATTACTACAGCGCTGCCACGGAGCCTCGCCGTCATAGCGGAGAGCGCGACCACGCACAAAGTCGGACGGGGACATCGCACAGACAACGGTCACGGGATGGACGAGCACGGATATTTGCATCATGGTGAATGTAGCACCGACCGTGTGGGCTCCGAATGCGATATAGGGGAAGGGGTAGAAGAAGACATTGTGTAGAGGTGAAAGACAGAGCTTGGAACCTTCCGTATCCCCCAAATAGTCGCGGTAAAAGTGGCGCACGTCTTCGCCCTTTGCCGGGTTGGGGATTTTCATCGCACGGAACACCACTGTCCCAGCAGGAAGGGTGACCAACGGCAAGTCTACTGACGTGGGCTTGCCCGTCCCATCTGTATAATCCACTTTTACATCTGTTTTCTCTGTGTAAAAGGGCCTTTGCATAGCGGCGGCGGCGGCAGCGGCCATCTACATAGGCGCTAGATAGAAACATTGGCCACTCTGGGAACAATGTCGCGCTGATAGGCCTTGTAAAATCCTTCCATACTTTGGTAAAAGTTCGCAGAAGGATGAAATGCTATCTCGCGTCGCTCCTTGATGAACGCAATCGCCTGGTCGGGTGTGGTACCACGCGTAGCCATGAGAAACATGGCCACACAGGCGGCCGAGCGCTGCATGCCGGCTGCGCAGTGTACGAGCATTGGCTGGCCGGTCTTGTATTCGCGCGTCATCTTGAACACAACCTCGTACGACCAGAGCTCCAGATTGCGGATTTCTTCGGCCTGGAGATTGTCGTCCACGGGTACACGGTACTTGCGCGGTGTGGATTCCACAAACGGAATATCCTTGGTACAATTGAATACACACTGTATCCCTTTTTCACTGAGCCAAGAAGGATCCAGGGCGGCGACTCGGTTTCCTAGCCATAGTCCTGGAATAATTTCATCTGCTGGGTTAGCTCTATATGCCATTTAGCTTCTAGGTATTAGAATATATTTGCCCTTTAACACACTTTTTAGAAGATATCTACCTGGAGCGAGAGATCGTGGGCTGCGTTTGTTGAATTTACAGTATCCAACTCAAGTTTCACAGAAATACGGTCAAAGCGTTGGAGAGTTACGGACGCATCGTAAAAATAATTGGAGACCGGGCCAGTGGCGTTAGAAAATGTGAGAACAAACGGCGTATTACTATCATTCACTTGTAGTGTGATTGTGGCACTGCGATCAACACCGGCATTAGATGCCAGAGTAGCGTACATGCCAATAATCACGGATTTCTGTTGTGCTCTGTAATACGCCACACTCGGATCAGGATACTGAGGACGTCCTCCCTGTCCATTATTCACTATTTCAGTTCCTGGCCATAAATAGCTTGTAGTCAGACCTGCGTCACGCAGACTCCCTTTTACACCATAGTATAAAATCGTGGGATACACGTAAGATGTGAAATTTAGACCCCCTGCTGTTTTGTTTACAATATCTACACCAGGACCGAGCTCTATACTGCCTCGTGTTTGTGCGATATCTGAAGAATGGCCAGAGATTGTTGTAGATCTACACTGTATTTTCGCATCTACATCGCTGGTTTCAATGCCAATATAGGATCCGAGCGAGTTTGAGTTGGCAGGCGCGGCCACATAAATATTCATGTCGCGTGTTGTCATAGTATTGGACGCACTTACTAAAATACCGCGTTTATTGCCACCTCCATTGGAATATATGTTGACTGTAGAGCCCTTGAGAGAATTAAAGGAAAAAGAGGCGGGACCTAGTGTTCCTTCTCCACTAGATACAATTCCTGTTAGATCTGTTTCTGCGTTGCTAGCTACATTACTGTTATTTAAGGTTAGCACACACGTTCTTACCTTGCCTGTTACGGAGGTTGTATCACCAAATACTATACCATTTAAATGAGTATTTGAGTGAGAAGAATGCATGATCAACGTTAGATCTTCTACACGGGTATTTTCACCCATTTTTATAAGTGTTATCGGCACTTCAGATACCACATTACACATTTGTATAGTAGTTGTTTGTACGGATGAGCCACGCAAGGCACAGCCACTAGGAATTACAATAGTGTTTGAGAGATTGTACGTTCCAGGCATTACCCAGATGGTATACCCAGGACCGGCATTGGACGCGGCTGCCACCGCAGCGGTTACTGTCTGATAGGGGTGATTGCCAGGAGAACCTAGAAGATCGTCACCGTATACAGAATCTACGCGAATCATCTTGCCCATCGGGGTAATCGGCAAAGACCATATGGTATCATAATTCGCAGCACTTGCTTTTGTGAGGACATAGCCTGTGTTTCCACCGGTGGGGCCTGCTCCTGGCCCAGTAGGACCGGTATCACCAATCACATAACCAACTGCATAGTTATTTGAGTTTGTGAATACTAGGTTTAGATATCCATTGCTCATATATGTATTTGAAACACCTACACCGGTATCTCCTGCAGGCCCAGGAGGTCCTTGTGTTCCAAAGCCATTTTGACCTGCAGGTCCTTGGGATCCAGCAGGCCCTGTTTCTCCTGCAGGCCCTGTTTCTCCTGCAGGCCCAGGAGGTCCTTGGGATCCTTGGGATCCTTGTGATCCTTGTGATCCTTGGGATCCTGCGGGCCCAGTAGGACCTGTGGCACCCCCACCTCCACTAGCCCATACGAGGCTTCCACCAATGGCTCCTGCGGTGAGTACTTGCCCAGGAGCTCCTGTGGAGCCGATATTATCTATCAAAGTATTTACACTGATAGATTTCCATTTTACTTCAGCAGAGCCTAGAATATATTGGTCAGGATCATTTGGGATAATATTACCACCAAGTACTAACTCGTGCATAGCAAGGTCGACATTCTCTGTAAATGTGAAGCGAGGAGTATTTGTACCAACAACATTACTGCCATCATAATACAGAATTGCGCCAGCGGGTCCTGTGAATGAGAAGGTACCTGTAGGACCTGAAGGTCCAGTAGGACCAATTACATAGCCAACCGCATAGTTATTTGAGTTTGTGAATACTAGGTTTAGATATCCATTGCTCATATATGTATTTGAAACACCTACACCGGTATCTCCTGCAGGCCCAGGAGGTCCTTGTGATCCTTGGGATCCTTGTGATCCTTGGGATCCCGCAGGCCCTGTATCTCCTGCAGGTCCTGTATCTCCAGCAGGTCCTTGTGTTCCAAAGCCATTTTGACCTGCAGGTCCTTGGGATCCAGCAGGCCCTGTTTCTCCTGCAGGTCCTGTCGGTCCTGTTGACCCATCCCCGCCACCACCACTTCCCGCAGGTCCTGTTTGTCCCACAGGACCCGTGGAGCCTGTAGAACCTATCGTCCCTGAATACACAATAGATCCAGTTAACTGCCATACGAGTGGAGAACTTGGATCAGGAATATTATCGGTAAATACTATTTTGCGTAAGCGATAGTTATAGAGATCAGCTACATATATAGTTCCATCATTTCCTACGGAAACGTCAATTGGATAGTAAAATGAAGAATTAGTGCCAATACCATTTAAATATGTGGGTGACCCATTCCCAGCAATTGTTGTTACTACGCCTTCTGGGGTTATTTTACGTATTCTGCTATTAATCATGTCGGCTACTATTATATTACCACTCATGTCTATGCCTAGACCAGTAGGGTACATGAAAGAAGCACTCGCGCCTGTACCATCAGCAAAGCTAGCCGAACCACTTCCTGCCAATGTTGTAACTACCCCGCCATTTGCAATGTATCCATTTGGGAATGTTATTTTACGGATGCGGTTATTTCCATAGTCAGACACAAACACATTCCCACTCGCGTCACTAATGACGTCGTAAGGGGATGAGAACGAAGCTCCTGCTCCTGTACCATTCGCAGATCCTGCAGAGTCGCTCCCCGCTAGTACTATTAGATCACCCCCCCAAGTTACCATACTGATACGGTTCCTAGATGTTTCGGCAATGATAATTTGTCCGCCCGCAAGTGCAGTTAGGCCATACGCTGGACTTTGTAGTGTGCTCGTTCCACTCCAAGGGATAATAGTTACTATACCTCCATTAGGAACTGGAACTCCATATTGGAAACCTATGGAACGAATTCCAAGGTTAAAATACTCTGATACATAAACACTCCCGCCTGGGCTAACGCCTATTCCAATAGGAGAGTTAAAAAAAGCATTTGACCCTGTTCCATTTTGATAGCCTCTTGTGCCCCCAGCGAGTGTCGCTACTTCACCCTGTTGGCTTACCATACGGATTTTATTAAAAGTTTCGTCAGTCATCAGAATATATCCTGAAGGATGGACAACTATTTTACGGATTAGTCCAAACCTGGCGCTGGCACCAGTACCGTCAACATCTCCGTTCACCCCAAAACCCGCGAGAAGTGAGGTAACACCTAAGATCCCAGAACGCTTACATTTATATACATCTCCTGTCGTAACATTTAAATAAGAATCCCCCTCTATGTAAGTTTGTGTTGGAACAGAAGTTCCAGTATAGAATGAAATACCCGTGCTACCCATAGGACCTGCTGGGCCCCCGTATGGACCCTGAGGACCCTGAAGACCTATGGGTCCAGCTGGACCCTGTATACCCTGTGCACCCGTAAAACCTGTCGGTCCCTGTATACCAGTGAACCCTGTTGCGCCTGTATAACCTGTCGAACCAGTGCGTCCAATGTCACCTGTCGGTCCCCCCTCTGGACCTTGCAGACCTTGCGGACCCGTGGGACCTGTCGGCCCCCCCTCTGGCCCCCGCGCACCCGTGGAGCCCGTATAACCGATATGACCAATTATAGACCATTCTAGCGCAGATTGAGTATCAGGACTTATTTGAATTTGGCGAATTTTATTATTGGTCCCAGAAGCTACTACAATTGTATCAGGCGACTTCATAATAAGGCCCCGTGGGTATCCAAAACTAGCATTTAATCCAATTCCGTCACCACCCCCATAATTTGATCCTGCGATGGTAGTTACAAGACCGTTTGTATCTATTTTGCGTATTCTATTGTTAATTGTATCACTTACAAAAAGGTTCCCGCTCGCATCGACAGTAATTCCGTGAGGAGAATTAAATCTTGCATTTGATCCAGTACCATCGTTATAACCCAAAATACTCCCCGCAATCGTAGTAACCACTCCACTATTTGTAATTAATCCATTAGAGAATGTTATTTTGCGGATGCGGTTATTAAATGTATCGGCTACAAATAAGTTCCCATTTACATCTACAGCCACACTATAAGGTGCATTGAAAGAAGCATTTGATCCAATGCCATCATTAGACCCTTGAGCGTTTCCTGCCAATGTTGTTACCACTCCACTAGAATTTATTTTTCTTATGCGATTATTAAATGTATCGGCAACAATGATGTCTCCGCTTGTATGTATAGCGATGCCAGAAGGCGTATGGAAAGAAGCACCAGCACCTGTGCCATCCGCAAAACCTGATTGGCTACCCGCAAATGTTGATACAATTGGTGATTCTTCGTTCGTAATTTTTCTTATGCGATGGTTACCTGCGTCAGCCACAAATACGTTTCCACTTGCATCTACCGCTACGCCAGAAGGGTTGTTGAAAGAAGCCATAAATGCAGAACCGTCCATATTAGATTGTGTAAGATCACCTGCGAATGTACCTACAACTCCATTAGAATCTATGGAGCGGATAAGATGGTTATAATAATCTGCGACGTAAAATATATTACTATTACTGTAAAATGCAACACCGTAAGGGCCATAGAATGCAGCGAGATTGGGTGACCCGTTTATAGCTGCTGAATTGCCTGATCCCGCGATTGTTGTTACATTATATAATAGCTCAGTATAATCATATTTATATATATCCCCTGTTGTAGCATTTAAATGCGAATCCCCAGGTTTAGCAGTAGCATAAGGTGCAGAAGCGCTAGAATATATTGAAATACCAGTGGCACCTGTAGCTCCATCAACACCATTGGCACCTGGAGCTCCATCAACACCATTGGCACCTGGAGCTCCATCAGAGCCGTTGATACCTGGAGGCCCTTGTGCACCTTGCGGATCCGTCCATTCAAGAGTTCCGCCGGCCGATCCTGCCGTGAGTACCTGCCCAGCAGCGCCTGTGGAACCAATCTTATCTATGATAGCGTCGGTAGTTATAGATGTATTGGGTATAGCAATAGTATTTAGTGTTGAACTACCTATCCAGTTTAGTCCATCAGAGCTTGACATGTATATTGTATTCCCAATCCCATCATCACCAACCGCCACATATCCCGCTAGAGCGTTGTATGTGATTCCTTTTATTTGCCCTTGAATAGGCCCATATCCATTTGTCCAGTTTACTCCATCAGGGCTTGATAAGTATATTGTATTAGGTCCAGCATATCCAACAGCCACATACCCACCTGTAGGCCCGTATGTTATTCCCATTAGAACTCCTTGAAATTGCAATGATTGGCCTATCCAGCTTACGCCATTAGGGCTTGCCGTGGTAAACATATAAGCATTAAAATCATTTCCAACTGCCACATATCCACCCGCTTCGTCATATGTGATTCCATTTAGTTGTCCTTGATTAGGTCCTGTATCACCTGTCCAGCTTACTCCATCTGGGCTTGACATATATAGACTATCAACTGCGCCGCTATTTACTTGAGTATATCCAACCGCCACATACCCCCCTGTAGGTCCGTATGCAATCGCACGTAGAGTTCCTGGAATAGGCCCTGTATTACCTGTCCAGCTGACTCCATCGGGGCTTGACAAGTATAGGGAATTTGTTGGATAGCTAGTATCTAATCCAACAGCCACATACCCACCAGTAGGCCCATATGCGATTCCATATAAAGCTCCTTGAATAGGGCCAGTGCCACCTGTCCAGCTTACTCCATCGGGGCTTGTTATATATATGGTATCAGACCCAGCATATCCAACAGCCACGTATCCACCATTAGGCCCATATGCTATTGCATTTAGCGGTCCTAAAGCATCAATAGGCCCTGTACCACCCGTCCATGTGACGAAAATCGCATTGGATAAGTATGATAAGTGGAATATATAAGCAGAAGGATCATTACCAACAGCCACGTATCCACCAGTAGGGCCATATGCAATTCCATTTAGATTTCCTGGTATAGCGGTTGATTCATAAGTATACGATTGTTGAAAAACCGCCTTGCCACTCCCTGTAACTCCCACGCCATCGGGCGAGTACAAAATAGACCCTGTTACACCTCCTATTGAAATAGTAGGTTCCGCCCAGACAAGCCCTGATCCCGTAGGTCCAGCCGTGAGTACCTGCCCAGGAGCTCCTGTGGAACCGATATTGTCTATGAGCGCATCAATGGTGAGGGATGTTTTTAGAGTTTCCGTGCCCCCAATATTAATGCTTCCACCTGTCCATGATTCTGCATCAGGGCTTGTTAAGTATAGAGAGCTAAATCCACCATTCGCTAGTGTACCTCCAACAGCCACGTACCCCCCTGTAGCTCCATATGCGATTCCATATAGTACTCCTGGAACGGGCCCTGTCCCACCTGTCCAGCTTACTCCATCAGGGCTTGATAAGTACATAGGGATTAATACACCATTCGTCTCAGTAGCTCCAACAGCCACAAACCCGTCTGCCGAGTCATATGTGACTGCAATTAAATTTCCCTGAATCGGCCCTGTATCACCTGTCCAGCTTACTCCATCAGGGCTTGATAAGTATATTGTATTAGTTCCATCCCCTCCAACAGCCACAAAGCCCCCTGTAGATCCATATGTAATTCCATTTAGTTGCCCTTGAATAGGCCCTGTATCACCTGTCCAGATCTGGCCATCAGGGCTTGTTAAAATCAGAGAATCAACAGGACCATTTATTACAGTTGATCCAACAGCCACATATAAAGCTAGAGAGTCATATGCGATTCCATTTAGTTCTCCTTGAATAGGCCCTGTTCCTCCTATCCATGTTACTCCATCAGTACTTGTAGCGTATATAGAATTTTTGGGGGTATTATTATCAGATCCAACCGCTACATAGCCCGCCCCACCCACACCTGGCACTATAGGTGCATACGTAACTCCAAATAGTTCTCCAATAGGCCCTGTTCCACCGGCCCATGTTACACCATCCGAGCTTGATAAATATGTACTATTTGTTCCATCACCTCCAACAATCATATACTGCCCTGTAGGGCTTCCATATATATTTGCATATGTAATTCCATTTAGTTTTGCTTGAATAGGCCCTGTTGCATCTGTCCATGATTGTCCATTTGAACTTGACATAATGAACGATTCGTAAGGAGGAGAAAAGGCCGATGTTATTCTGAGGGCCACATAACCACCCACAGAGTTATATGCGATTCCGCGCAGAACTCCTTGAAGAGAGCTTGCAGTTGATATGAGGTCTTCCTTATAAACCGCCTTGCCACTCCCTGTAACTCCCACGCCATCGGGCGAGTACAAGATACTCCCTGTTACACCTGTAACTGAAATGGTAGGATCTGCCCACACAAGCCCTGAGCCAGTAGGTCCCGCCGTCAGTATCTGCCCAGGGGCGCCGGTGGAACCGATATTGTCTATGAGCGCGTCAATGGTAAGGGATGTTTTTATTGAGCTTGTACCACCACCTACTGTCCAGGTTTGGCCGTCAGGGCTTATTAGGTATTGAGCACCACTAAAAGTACCAGAACCAACAGCCACATATCCACCTGCAGAGTCATATGTTATTCCATTTAGGGTTCCTTGAATAGGTCCTGTTCCACCTGTCCAGGATGTTCCATTCGCGCTTGATAAGTATATTGTATTATTTGGAGAATTATAGTCATATCCAACAGCCACATACCCCGCAGCAGAGTCATATGTTATTCCATTTAGTTGCCCTACAATATCCCCTGTTCCACCGGTCCATGATACTCCATCCGCGCTCGTTAGGTATAAGGTATTTGCTGGAGCATTATTATCATAACCGACAGCAACATAGCCTCCAGTAGATCCATATGCGATTCCTCTTAGAGTTGCTTGAATAGACCCTGTTCCACCTGTCCATGATAAGCCATCAGCGCTTGTTAAAAACAGAGAATCAGTTCCACCATTCACCTGAGTATATCCAACAGCCACATATCCACCCGCAGCGTCATATGTAATTCCGTATAGTTCCCCTGGAATAGGCCCTGTTCCACCTGTCCATGTCACTCCATCAGGACTTGATGAATATATAGGATAAGATACTCCATTCACCTGATTAAATCCAACAGCTACATATCCGCCAGTAGACCCATATGTGATTCCATATAGTTGTCCTGTAATAGGCCCTATTCCACCTGTCCAGCTTACTCCATCAGGGCTTGATAGGTATAGGGTATTGGACGGACTGTTAATATCATATCCAACTGCAACATATCCACCCGCAGAGTCATATGCTATTGCATTTAGGCTTCCTTGAATAGGCCCTGTTCCACCTGTCCATGTTATTCCATCCGGACTTGATACGTATAAGCTGTTCGGTAGAGAATTCATCATTCCTACAGCAACATATCCTCCTGTGGAGGAATATGCAACTCCATATAAAGTCCCTGCAATTTGTACGCCTATATTCGTTATAACATCCTCCTTATAAACGGCCTTGCCACTCCCTGTAACTCCCACGCCATCGGGCGAGTACAGGATCGCCCCTGTTACACCTGTAATTGAAATCGTAGGCTCTGCCCATACGAGCCCTGAGCCAGTAGGTCCAGCCGTGAGTACCTGCCCAGGAGCTCCAGTGGAACCG
>Ga0214923_10004527_pt1 | contig 16721 bp, 17 predicted proteins | sample LL1510_MetaG_FD_177993 | JGI IMG/M metagenome (GOLD analysis project Ga0214923, IMG submission 177993) | Freshwater microbial communities from Lake Lanier, Atlanta, Georgia, United States - LL-1510 | ecosystem: Environmental > Aquatic > Freshwater > Lake | place: USA: Georgia | collected...
GAACCATATCGCTGTGCTGAGCCTCTATTATCACCGTAAAAATATTGAACCGCTTTTTTACCGCCTTCCATTTCTGTGATTGCTCTTGCAATCGCAGGTATATCTTTTGGCGTTAATTTTTTATCAGAAGGAATACCAGTTTTTTCTGAAACAAAATTAATATAACTTTCAACGTCATTTTTATCACTTTTAGGTGCATATACAGGTATCATTTTTGCAATGGTATCAAGTTTTTTATATCCAGCTGCCTGTGATTTTCCTGTTAGATAAAGATATAACTGCCTCTCTAATGCGCTTATACCCTCTTGTGGTGTTTTATATGTTTGAAATCCTGTGTTTGCGCCGGGATGTCTCATAGCACCAGGATTATTTTGACGTACATTCAGAGGAACTTTTTCTCCTGACTTAAACATCGATTGTTCACCAGAACCTGAACCATATCGCTGTGCTGAGCCTCTATCTGAAGAAGGCGGCTCATCCCAACCACCCCATTTGGGACTTTTCCACCAATCTTTAATATCTTTTATAAATTCAGGAACTTCTAAAATTGCACCTATTGCAAGGCCTGCCCATCCTAAAACTCTTGCTATACTTCCTAAACCTTTTAAAATTCCACCGCCTCCACTAGGTAAATCTGGTGGCGATGGAATTTTCTGATTTGGAAATTGTATTACTTTACCTGGCGGCTTTGGTGGTTGTTGTGGTTGTTGTGGTTTTGGTTGAGTTTGTGGCGCAGGCTGAGGTATTGGTGATGTTGTTGGAGCAGGCGCTCTAGGCTGCGATGGAGTTGTTGGAGATGTTCTTCCTGATGAACCACCTGGTCCAGGAAATTTATTTAATATAGATTTACCGAGACCGTAAGCTGCGGCAGCTTCCGCTACTCTTTTAAGAACATCTGGAGATAAGGCATTCTCTAAAATGTTTTTGAGCAAACTTGATACAACGGCATTTTTGACGGGATTTGATCCTTCAGCCTTTAATTTTTTAATTGCATCAAGTAATTCTTTATCACGAAGTGCTTTTTCTTTTTCAGCTTCTTCAGCAAATGCTGCTGCTGCGTTCGCTCTTTGTTCTGCTCTTCCTGCAATTCTAATTTGATTTGCAATATTCGCATTCATAGTACGAAGCTGTCGTACCATTTCAAGACTTATTACATTATTGATTTTTTGTTCTTTTGTCGTTTCAGCTTGCTCAGCCTTACTGTCTGCATATTTTTTAAGCGTTGACGCAAAAGAAGTTGCTGCAATTAATCCTGGATTTTCTTTGAGAAATGCACCTTTTACACCAGAAGCAAAATTTGTAGCTGCTGAACCCGTTTTTTCTAGTGCTAATTTACCTAGAGCTGAAGCATAGCCTGCCATTTAATTTATCCGCGCTCAAAAATATTGTCGGGATCATGTTGTCTCATTTTCTCAAGATTAAGTGATGGTGTTGCGTAATTATTTTTAGAATATTTTGCACTCTCTCGTGTAATCGGTGTAATTGGTGTAACTGAATCATATGTTCTAGTCATTGCTACACCAGTAGTAGACATTGATGGAGAATATTCTGCGTTTCCGACAGTCATGCCAGAATTGATTGGCGTTGAAATACTAACACCAGCCATTTTTTCTTGGCCACGTGACCATGCAGTAATTCCTAGAACAGCGCCCATAGCCAAATGATACAGCCCGCCATTGCTCAGTGTTATAGGAATCCATTGACGAAATGCATCATTTTGCGGCTGAATTTCCCAAAATTGCACAATTGTGAATAATATAGGAAATAGAACAAAGTCAAAAACACAAACAAACATATACTGCCAACCCATCATTGGGCGCCACTTTCTTTGCATCCAATCTTCTGCTGGTTTTATCTCTTCTGCTTGACTTTTGTTTTTTGTCATGAATGTCTTCTTTCTTATCGTTTATTTCTATTTTGCTGATATTGTTCTGCAACACGTTTGTTTTCTTTTTCAATGTATTGAGCTAACAGCATAATGTAAATGTCACGTTCAAAAGGCATCATATCTTCTAATTCAGACAAGCTATATTTATGGTGTTGCATGAGACTAAAATTTGTTTTATAATAGTTCAACAAACTTTCATGTCCCATTAAAACGCGAAAAAACTTGTCATGCCCTCCACGACGACTTCTTCTTCTTGTTTACATTTGCCGCATTTCCATTTAATTTTATGCTTTAATTTTGGCATTGTTTGAAAAAACTTTGCGAGTTTTTCAAATTGTGCTTGAGAAAGATTATCAATAAATTCATTTAATTCATCTGCTGTTTGATCTTCTTTTTTGTAGACATTTTCATTATCAAATACAAAATCTATAGCGTTTGCGATTGATAATGCAGCTATTTCTAACTCGCTTTCGTCGCCCTTTAAATTGAGGTCGCTGTTCAATGTCGGATATTTCATTTTCACGCCAATACCAGTTTCTTCATCTAAAATGATTCTATCCGTATGCTGATCATCCTTCAAAACTTCTATAGTCATTAGATCAACTTTAACTGAAGTTTCGCCGTCGCACGATTCTCCATTTTTGTTTTTTGAATTTGGATGTCGCATTCTCAAGTCAACATTTTCTCCAATTGACTTCGCTCTAAGTTTTGTAAAAAAATACTCTAGATCAAATGTGGGTAGATCATCTGCACTGATTTCGTCAATCGCGCAGTTTGTTATGATTTGTTTGATTGCATTGTTAATTGCTTTTGCGTCATTTGATTCCATTGCTAACAAAAGAATCTTCTGTTCTTTGACTAAAAATGGACGATATTTGATTGATTTTCCAGTTGATGGCAAATTCAATTCAAAAAGTGGTGTATTAATTTTAGGTAAAGGCATAATATTTCTCCAAAAAATAAAAAAATTAAATAGTAGTAGACTTAAGAAAATGTGTAATAACGATAATTTAAAGTCACACTAAATCGTTGGCTAATACGTTGGCGAAAATGTGTAATAACGATAATTTAAAGTCACACTAAATCGTTGATATGTATTTATCTCTTCCCAACTCAAATTCATTGGACTAATGTTTATAGGATAGACATCGTGCAATGAATATGTTATTTTGGCCGAGCCGGCTTCATCTAATTGCGAAAGTTCTAATTTATTACCTCTTGCATAATCATCATGATAGCCAATTGTTCCTGGATAATTTTCCTCTGTTGGCCGCACAACGTAATTAATCCAACCTTCAAAATATTTTCTTTCTGTCATGTCGTTAGCACAAATAATTGTAATTTCTATATCATTGTATGTAACTTCATATGGCAATTTTAATGTTGGTCCAGATCCTGTATCATCAAGTGTAGCTAAAGATCTTCCTGGTATTTCAGCCTTTTCGCATCTAAAACTAAATTTTGGAGGTATTGTTTTAAAAACAACGACCATGTTGCTTGCAAAAGTCAATGTTGCTTTCCACAAATTTGGACGAGCAATGCCACCAGAAAATGCGTCTTTGAAGTCTGAGATTTTAAAACTCATATTTTTTTCCTCGATTCAATCCAAACTTTTTCTTTTGTCGCTTTTTTGAAATTTTCTGTCGGCAGAAATAGTGCTATATCCCACTCTTTAGATGAAATTTGAAGAAAGTTTGAACGAATGTGATTTCTTAAATATTTTTTAAGCGTTGGTTTAAACATTCTAAATTTTGAAACATTTTTAAGAACATCATAAGAAATTCTCACTCTTGTTGAATCATCATATTTTCTATTGTTTACTGTAGTATATAAAGCATCCATCAATTTAGCCCTTAGAACATGCGGTAAATAATGAAAATTAATTCCCATGAATCCATTTTCTTGTAATTCTACTGGGAAAATCAGTGGAAATTGATCATAATACGGCAACTCTTTTTTCCATTTTGGATCATAAGAAAATCCATACATATAGCCGTATGTTATATTTTGCACTAATCTAGTCTCATCTTTTAAAATTGTATCAGCAGAAACTCGTCTTTGATATAAACTTTCTGCTGCTGAACGAAACCATTCCCTAGCGAACTTAGTTCTCGCAGGAACAATTCCTTGTTTGACACCCTGTTGTAAAACTTTATCAAATATCGCCATAGTATTCTATTTATCTCAATTCTTTCTCTGTCATCAATTTAAATTCCCATTTTCTGTCTAAACAGTATTCAATAGCAGCTTTCCATTTTGCTTGATTAACTTCCCAAGTGATTGCTTCACGAAGAAATCTCGGAGTCGGTTTACTTTTAGTTGACATTTTAATTTTCGGCGATGAAATTTGTGCATGAGGCTTAACTTCAATTAATGATTCACGAAGATTATCATCTTTATCACGATATTTTATGTAAAAGTCTGGAAAATATCTATGCCATTTATTGTCAACGGGAGAAACATAGGGTATAATGATCTCTTCAGAACTCCATTGAAGAATTCTTTGATTTGTATCACAATAAACCATAAACTTTCTTTCCAACAAACTTCTAAAAATAATATTAGTTGGATCACCTTTATACTTTAAATAATTTTTTGGCGTGAATCGGCCTTTGTATGACATAAATATAATAACTTATTTTAGAGGTTTATATGACAACAACAGTATTTAGCCCAGATTTTACAAATGCAACAAAACCCACTGATACTACTAACATTATTTTTGGTGTAAACAATTCTTCTCATACCGATTATTTGATACCCGTCATGAAATTTGATTTTCATGATGCAAAAGGTGGGGATGAAAACTCTTATCCATCAGTATATATTCGTATGACATCATCATTTGACACCAATTTATCAAATCCTTATGCAGAACAAGAAGGTATATTTGGAAAACCTGCTACCGGTCCTGCTACCGGTGTTGGAGATTTAACAGAAATACTCAGTGCTGGCGCAAAATCTGGTATTGAAGCATTAAGGAAACAGATTCTTGCTGGTGCTGGAGCCGCTGGAGGATTTATCGCATCTGCAGGATCATCAGGAATAAGTCAAGTTGAATTTTTAACAAGAGAATTTTTCAATAATTTCCAACAATTGATTTATAGAGGACCACAATTTAGGAGATTTTCACCATCGTTTGCGATGCGCCCAACTTCACTTGAAGAAGCTAAAGCAATGAAACAAATTATTGCTGTATTTAGAGCGGCATCTTCTCCGAGTGCTGGAACACTTACTCATAAGGAATTGCCTAAAGGTTCTGTACCTGAGGGTGAAACTGATTCATCTTTTTCCGAAACCGCCATAACCACTTTGAGGGGCGATACTAAACTTACATTCGGATATCCAAACACATGTAAAATTGAATTGTTGATGGTGAAAAGTCCAGTCCCCTTAAGCTCAAGTGTTGATATTAAACCAATTTTTCAAAGTAAATTATGTGTTATAGAAAGTGTAAATGTTACATATGGATCTCAAAATAAAATGACATTTTTTACACCAATTGGCGAGGCTGCCGAGAATAATATATATTATCCAACTGACGTAAATTTGCAACTTCAGTTGCGCGAGCTTGTTCTTTTAACGGAATCAGACGCACTTAGTGATTATAATTCAGTTAAACTAACAATTTTATAAAAAATATGCAATTATTTACACTTTATCCGCAAATTGATTATGAATTTGATGCGTACAAAAATACAAAGCGAGCAATTGACATTACAACGTCAATTAAAATTAAAGAATTGGTAAAACAATATAGAGGTATACTATCTACACCGTATGTAGTGCAAAACGGCGAGCGCCCAGATCAAGTTTCTTTTAAATTTTATGGATCATCAGATTACGATTGGCTCATACTTTTAGCGAATGATATGTATAGCATTTATGATGATTGGCCAAGAGACAGTTTCTCTCTTGAAAAATATATCATAGAAAAATATGGAAGTGTTTCTACAGCTTATGCGCTATTTAAGTATTACAATAATTATGGAGATGAAATTGATTTGACTACATACACATCATTAAGCCCATCTCAAAGAAAAAGTGAATCAATATATGAATACGAGCAAAGAAAAAATTTCAATAAATCAAAGATAAAAATTGTTCAGCCAAATCTAATTCCACTCATTGATTCTGAACTCAAATCAAATATTAATTTCGCTCTAAGATCATAAAAAATGTCACGATTAGTAAACGGAAATTTAGATAAAAGTGAAAAATTATCTGAAATAGCATCTTCAATTTCAACCAAAAAAGATCTGGATATCACAGATCGTATCGGTGGTAAAGTAGTTTTTGATCAACTTTTTTTAAGAAAAAAGTTGTCAAATGGAGATGAAGCTGTTATTAATTTAATTCCAAGATATCTTAATCTTATCATATACGAATCCATAACCTCTCATTCATTATCTGGTTCAATTACAATTAATGATACGGATGGTTTTATGGAAAAGTTTTTTATATGTGGAGGTGAAGAGCTTGTTATAAAAGTTTCAAAATCGTTTAAAAATGAACTTATATTTTGGAGAGAAGATTTCATTATCTATAAAATGAGAACTAATGATTTAGATGAGCTTACATTAAATAGTACCGTAACACTTGATTTCACAACAAAAACTTTTGTAAAATCTGTCGGCGAAAGATTTTTTCGGTCATTTAAAAACATAAGTCTCTCCAATGCAATCAAAGAAGCATATAAAAAAATAACTGGATATGACAATATTTTTGTATCTGATTCAAATTTAATGTTTTCTAATTTAGCACCTTATGTGTCACCGGGGCTTTCACCTCTCAATTTAATTTCTGAAATTACAAAAAGAATGAGTGTCAACGGAAATTATTATGTTTTTTTTGAAAGACTAATTCCTTTGAAGACAACAACAAATTCTTCGGCTACAAAAGTCACAGCTTCACACTGTGTTGTAGATTTAAACTATCTTATGAAATATTCAAAATATGATTTGAGCGGTGAAGAATCTCCAATTTATACAATTGTATTTCAACCAAAACTGACAGATTATATAGAAAGTGATTTAGGATCAAGTTTCATTAGAACAGCCAAAGTTACTCGTTTGTCTAATTTTAATCACATTGATGCAATGTTATCAGGATTTTATAAAATGCAATTGAAAACACTTAAACTTGAAAACAGAAGTTATTTTACGGAGGAAATGGAATATCAAAAAATGAATAGAGGAGTTGGAGCAACAAAAAAGTCAGTTGTAGAAGATTTTTACGACAATTTGATTCCTATTGATTCTATTTTTCAACAAAAACAATTTAAATTAATCTCTACTACAGAAGCAAAAAACTTTTCTCTAGGAAATCAAAGCGAAGGATATCAAAAACATAAATGGTTGAGTAATCAATTGTATGGTCAAATCAAATCAAACTTATTTAAAATGGAAGTTGTCATTGAAGGTGGAACAAATAAGATTTCAGTAGGTACAGTAGTTGATCTTAAAGTGCCGTCGCTATATAAAAAGATAATAAATCCATCTTCTGGTAAAACTGAAGATGATGCACTACTGTCAGGATATTACTTAGTTACAAATATAAAACACGATTTTAAAAATGACACTTATATAAAAACTTTAGAATTAAGTAGAGGATCAAGTTATACTCAAGGAACATCAAACGTATTTGATAATACTCAAAAAAGTGGAACACAATCTGTAGCACAAAAAAATTCAAATTATAATTCTGTTTTATATGCTGAAAACAAATCAATTAGCGAAATTAGAAATTCTTTAATTGAAAAAGCTAAGTCTATAAAATTCTTAGGCAAACAAACTTCAGTTGCAAGAATATCAAATACAGGAATACCAGACGAAAATTCAAAAAATCTTCTAAAGAGTTTAGGAATAAAACTCTATGGTTCATCGCTTCCGACATCAACAAAAACTTCATTTATAGTTGAAGAAATATATAAAGATATTTTAGAAAGAGTTCCAACAACGTCTGAACTTGACATTCAAGTTAATGCAATTGATAGAGGATTAAAAACCGCAAGAAAATTACAAATTGAATTAGCTATTTCTGGAGAATCTTTGTCAAAATATGGCATTAATCCATTTCAATTGTTGACATCACAATCGCTTAAAATTTTAGCTAATTCAATACGGCGAGGTGAGTGGTCTGATTCTTCAGCAACAAGTCTCGATGCAGTAATTATGACAATGTATCCAGATAGTCTTTATGCAATCACAGAAGAAATTTTATCAACAAATAAAAAGAGGCTTCAAGCAAAATTATGAAATTCTCAGAATTTTTTCATAAAAAAGAATATGAATATGTAGACCAACTTCAAGAAAAGCAGATTGTCTATAACGGCGGAAAAGCATATGGTCAAGTTGTTTTTCTCGCAGGTGGAGCTGGTAGTGGCAAAGGCTTTGCAATTTCCAATTTCATGGAAGGCCCTAAGTTCAAAGTCATTGACGTTGACGAATTAAAAATGGCATTCCAGAAACTAGACTATTTAAATAAGTTTACGATGAAGCAATTGTTAGCCAAATACGGCAGTAAAATTAAGCCTCATGAAATGGAGATTGTTCAAAAGCAAGTCTTAGACAGAGACTACAGCATGAAAAATCTAAATCTCAGAACACCTGAGCATGTGTTTGCACTTCATGTACTGGTTCGTGCAACGGGCGCTAAAGATAAGCTCATTGACATGATGCTTGACGGCGCAAAGCAAGGCAAGTTGCCGAACATTATATTTGATACGACGTTCAAAGATATGGATGATTTGAACACTTACGTTCCGAAACTCATCAAAATGGGCTACGATCCAAAGAGCATACATATCAGTTGGGTGCTCACAAATTACCAAGTCGCTATGAAAAATAATAGCGAAAGATCAAGAGTTGTGCCTGATGACATTCTTCTTCAGACACATCAAGGAGCAGCAAGAACTGTATTTGATTTGACGAAGATTGGATTGCCTAAAGATGTTGACGGTGGTTTTTACGTCATTCTCAACAACCGTGAAAACACGATTGTTTGGATTGATCCGAAGACAAACAAGCCTTACAAGAACATGGGCAAGTATGAAAAGAATGATTTAGTTGTGAAAGATTTTAAATATCTGACACTCAAGAAGCCTGGTAAACCAATGAATACGTCAGTTGAAATCAAAAAAGAATTGTTCAGTTGGATTAAGAATAATGTGCCACCAGGATCTTTAGACACAGCAGAATTGGACAAACTATGAAACGGTTCAAAGATTATATCAATCATGCTGCGCCGCCATCTCAAGAAGAATGGGAAGAAGCTGTATTCGGCGTAGAAATTTCAGAGGTGCTCAAACAAGTGAATGGTAAATGGGCCATTGTTTCAAAGAAAACAGGAAAACCGTTAGCGTATTACGACGGTGAAGGAAAACCGCCGCATGAGTGGTTTGTTAAACAAGAGCGTAGAATTCAATTTTTTAAGCATAGAGGTTAAATGAAAAATTTTCTTGGTCATGATGGATTCATTTGGTGGATCGGTGTCGTTGAAGATTCAAACGATCCAGCAAAATTTGGTCGATGTAAGGTTAGATGTTTTGGCTATTATGATAATGATGATAGCAATCGCATTCCAACTGAAGATTTGCCGTGGGCTATTGTTTTAGCGAGTGCTAACGGCGCAAGATCATTTTCTCCATTAAAACCTGGCTCATGGGTATTTGGTTTTTTTGCTGATTCTTTAGATGCTCAACAGCCTATCGTCGTAGGATATATTCCATCATTGATAGATGAAAATGTAAATAAAAAGGAAAAAGGTTACGATTATGGTGGACCGAGTGGATGGCAAAACTACAAATTTGCAACAGACGAAACAAGTTTTGAAACTGCGCGAAAAATATGTCAAGAAAATGAGAATGTTTCTCCTGTAAACATCTATGTGTTAGATGTACCCGACGGAAAATCAACTCTAAATAAGTCACATAAATTAATTATTCACGGCTCAAACACCGTAAATACTACAAGCAACACAATTTTAGGTGGTGGAGATTCAAGCATTATAAGACTTGAACATAGCAATGGATCTTATATTGCTATGTATGGCGGATCAAATAATAGTGCTGAAATCTCTGCAAATAACGCAAATACAAAAGTTACTTTATCAAATACAGGAATATTAATTGAAGATGGTTACACAGCAAAAAATAAAATCATCTTATCAAATAATACAATTACCATTGATCATTCTAATGGTGCAATTATTGTAATTGAAGGCGACGGTAAAATTACAATTACAACAAATAATGATTTGGATGTAAGCGCGAAAAATGTAAATTTTAATGTTGAGGAAGAATTTTCTATGACTGCTGAAACAATTGTTCTAACTGCCGCAGGAAACGTTGACATTAATGGTGATAACATTTACTTAAACTAAAATGGCAAACATATCTTTAGATGGCGCAACATTCAGTACAGGGCATGGATGCACTTCGGCTGATAGTTTATCAAATACAGTTTCAGTGGATGTTTTTGTTGGTGGTGTTCCTGTTCTTGTTTCTGGTGCAGTGTCCGGATCACATTCTTATGGTCCATTGGACGAAGATCCTTGTGGCGCATTTCATTCAGTAACTTTCTCAGGTGGATCCACAAGTGTTTTTGCAAATGGTATATCAATAGGTAGAATTGGTGATTCTGTAGATTCTGGTGCTATCACATCAGGATCATCAAATGTTTTTTGTGGTTAATTATAAAGGAGCGCAAATGTCAAATCATGAAAATTTAGTTAGTTTATTTGAAACGTATCTTGCTGAAAATGCAAAATTTGAAGAGAAAGGTAATAAATCTGCTGGAACAAGAGCTAGAAAAGCACTTTCTGAGATTGCTAAAGTCATTAAAGAAAGAAGAAAAGAAATTCAATCAAGTAAAACAGAAGAAAAAACTTCATAAATAAAAGATGGCCATTGTCTTCTATAAAGATTTACCTTTAGATTTCACACCGCATCCTGTGACGGGTGACGTACGGCCGATCACGGATGAAACAGCAATTCGCAGATCAATCGCTAATATTATTAGAACATCAAAAGGAACTAGACCTTTTAGACCCGATTATGGATCAAATATAAAAAGTTATTTATTCAGTAATAATATATTTTCAGAGTATGAAATAAATCAACAAATTTATAACTCTTTGACAGCTTTTGAACCGAGAATCATAGTTGTATCTGTGACAACTAAAATAGAAAATAATGGCATATCTATTGATGTAAGCTATAGAATAAAAAACACAGGAAGATTAACATCGCTTCAGACATTAGTTAAAAGGACTGCATAATGGCTCTATTAAAAGATCTCACAGTAGATGAGCTAAATTTTGAGCTAATAAAAGAAAATTTTATTAAGTATTTACAAGCACAGGATCAATTTAGAGATTACAATTTTGATGCATCAGGAATGCAAGTTCTTTTAGATCTTCTTGCTTATAATACATACTACAATTCATTCTATTTAAATATGGCAATCAATGAAGCGTTTTTATCTACAGCACAAAAAAGAAATTCTGTGGTTAATTTAGCAAGATCATTAAATTATGTGCCAAGATCAACATCATCTTCAGTGATTACTGGCATTGCAGTATTTACTGTCGCTGGATCACCATCTTCAATTACAATTCCAGCTTATACAACTTTCTCTGGTTCAGTTGATTCTACTAGTTACACTTTCAACACTACAGAATCAATTGTAGTATCATCTTCCTCTGGTGTATACTCAGCTCAATTGACATTAAAAGAGGGTCGATATATCAATCAAAGATATACTGTGAATGTTAATGATGCTGATCAAAGATTTTTAATTTTAAATGCGAACATTGACACAACGACTTTGTACGTAACAGTTAGAAATTCAGTTTCGGATTCTACGACAAGAATTTTCACAAAATCGGACAATTTAGTTGAAATTACTTCATCAAGTCAAGTCTATTTCTTAGAAGAAGTTGAAGATGGTTTATATGAGATTTTTTTTGGCGACGATATAGTTGGCACAGCACTGACAGATGGCAATGTTGTAATTTTGGAATACTTAGTTTCAAGTGGTGCAGAAGCAAATGATATAGAAAACTTGAGTTTTACAGGAACTATAACAAATGTCACTGGAGTTGTATTTGCTGAAGATGGTCCTTCATCAAATGGATCAGATAGAGAAACAATAAACAAAATAAAATTTAATGCACCTAAATCATATGAAGCACAAAATCGTGTTGTTACTGTTGAAGACTATCGCGCACTTTTACTCAGACAATCAAATGTAAAAAGTGTGTCTGTTTGGGGCGGTGAAGACAATGATCCACCAACATATGCAACTGTATTTGTCTCTGTTATACCAGAAATTGGCGAAACGCTTACTGCGACGGAAAAAGAAATTTTAACTGAAACAGTCATAAAACCAAAAAGAGTTTTAACAGTTTCAACAAAATTTGTTGATCCAGAATACATCTACATAACAGTGAATGCTGTTGTAAAATATGATGTATCCTCAACTTCATTATCTTCAACAAATTTAAAAGCGATTGTCATTGACACAATCAAACAATATAACGATGATGATATCAATGAATTTTCAAAATATTTTAGATACTCAAAACTCTCTAGATTAATTGATTTAAGTGAGAGATCTATTCTGAATACGCTTTTGACGATTCAAATGAGAAAAGAAACTGACATTCAACTAAGTGCTTCAGCAAGATATGAAATATCTTTTTCAAATCCAATTAGTAACATTACAGATGGAAGACCATCAACACATCCTTATGGTGTAGGTAATCAGATTACATCAAATGAATTTAGTTATGCAGGATTTAATTCATGTTTTTTAGAAGAAAATAATGGTATCATGAGAATTTATAGGATCTCTGGCCAGAGTAAAATTGCTGTATCATCTAATGTCGGCACTGTAGATTATGCAACAGGAAAAATTATTCTCATTGACTTTACTCCAACTGCATTTGCTGACGGCGGAACAACATTAAAACTTACAGCAAAGCCCAGTGAATTTGACATTTTACCTCTCAGAAATCAAATTCTTAAAATTTTAGATGATGATATTACGGTGTCAATTGTTGATGATAGAGAGTATAGTTTAGTTAATCGTTAATCGTTAATCGTTAATCATTCAAATGTCTGCTAATAACGTATTTTATAAACCGTCATTTAATTTAGAGTCAATTCTACCGGAAACGTTAGAAGGTGACACAGAAAAGTTTTTACTTTTTTTAAATGGCTATTATGAGTGGTTGCAGACTTCAGAAATTATAATTTCAAATCAAACAGGAACTTTTGTTCGTGATGAAATCATCACAGGTGACTTCACAAATGCAATTGCGGTAGTAAAGGAAGTTAAAACATCATCAATTGTTGTAAGAATGAGAACAAATGCGCCATTTGATTTATTAGAATCAATCACAGGCCAAACAAGTTCAGCAATTGGAACAATTTCATCAATAAAAGATAATGTTATTCGGAAAACTGGCCAACTCTTAAATTACAAAGATATCACAAAGACCGTAGACAAGTATGTAGATTTTCTAAAACGAGAATTATATTATAGTTTACCAGTAGACATTGAAGCTAATAAAAGACTTGTTGCGAGAAAATACAGAAATTTTTTACAAAATAAGGGTAATGAAGAGTCCTATAAGTATCTTTTTAGGACAGTTTACAATGAAAACATTGAAATTAAGTATCCTAGTGAAGAAGTTCTTCGTGTGTCAGACGGTAAATTTGAAAAAACACAAATTATTCGCGCAGTCATTGAAAATGAATCTACAATTTTTGATTATTTAAATCAAACAATTTCAGGAACAACTAGTGGTACAATTGCTAATGTCGTAGACATTAAATTGATTAATGTCGGATCATTTCGTGTCGCAGAAATGACATTGAAACTTGTCTCTGGAGTTTTTTCTGCTAACGAAAGAATTGAAATTGTAGGTTCTGAAACGACAAATACTGAAATTTATGGAATGATTACAGGATTTACAATCAATGACGCTGGTTCTGGATATAGCGCCGGAAATACGATTACAATTACGAGTGGAAATGGTGTAGAAGCGAAAGCTGTTGTTTCATCAATTCAAAAATCGCCTATTACTAAACTCAAAGTCAACGCACCAGGATATGGTTACAGATTAAATTCAAGTGCATCAATTAATAATTCAGGCACAGGTGGCACAGGACTAGTTGTACGAGTCACAGAAATTTCTAACACTTATTCTGTAGGCGGATATACGGTCGGTGAAACTGCTACAATTTCAATTATTAATCGCGGTTCAGATTATTTTCGTGCGCCAACTATAACGTTAGTAGATAGCGTCATTAGTTCACTCGGTTTACTCTCTGAAAATTTAATTACAATTGAAAGTGGTGGGTCTAATTATGCAGTAGGTGATTCTTTAGTGTTTACAGGCGGATCTGGAAGCAGTGCAGCAGGTCAAGTTGCATCCGTAAATGAAAGCATAAGTTATGACTTTCTTTTTGAAGATGGTTTTAAAATGAAAGCTGATGGTAGCTACTATGACATCATTAAAAATGAAGATTGGAATGTTACAGGCGCAATTACGAGAATTGAACTGACTAACTTTGGTACAGGATATACATCAACAAATTTACCGACAATTAGTGTAACATCAGGAACAGGATCATCAGCGAATCTTGTAGCAACAAATATTCAAGGATCTAGTGCAAATGTCGTAGTTGACGTAGCAAATAATGCCACTGGAATAGGATCAATACGAAAAATTGATTTGATAGATTTTGGTGTAAATTACACTTCAGCAAATGTAAATTTAACCGGAATTGGTGACGGTAATGCAAATGCAACTGCTGTCATTACAGGCTTAGGCATCAAAGAGGGTGTTTGGGTCAATGATGACGGAAAAATTGATTATAAAATTCTTCAAGATTCTTTATATTATCAAGACTTTTCTTATGTGATTCGAAGTGGACTGCAATTCAATGAATATGCTGCCCTGGTAAAAGAAATAATTCATCCCGCAGGCCTTCAGTTTTTCGGAGAAATTCTTCTTATTTCAGAAATTGATGCTGCGCCAATATTTACAAGCACGATTGAAACAATAGCCAACATCAATAAGTATATCTACTACATTAAAACAGAACTGGACGCATCTTCTCCTGGTATAGTGCCAAATTCAGATTTAATTTCGAGAGAAAAAGAATACAGTTCATTTATAGAAACACAATTACAGATTCACAGTGCATTTGAACAAGTTAGTATTCTTATACCATTTATTGATGTTTCACCTATTATTACAAGTGCAGCAGAAATTATTGAAAACATCAACAAATATATTTTATATCTAAAATCAGTTGCTAGTACACCTTCATCTTATCGATCCACTAAAAATGTAATTAGAATTGAAAATAATGTTGGATTGATTGACACTAACTTTGATTATTTTGGTCCAAGTAAATTATTGCTCAGAGACGTTCCAATATCACAATTTTCAAGCAATACGATATCACTTTTAGAAAGTTATACATTTAATGATGTGTATGGTTCAGGTATGAAGAGTATTGCAAAGAATGTTAGAATTACAGGAACGGTTAATGTTACAGGCAACAATGTTGTTGGATCAGGCACAACATTTACTTCAGATTTTGCTAATGGAGATGATATTATCATTGGCGATGAACGATTTATTGTAAGTAATGTTGCCAATTCAACATCAATTGTTTTAAATGTTCCAGCGAGTATTTCTTACTCTGGAGCTAGAGCGTATAAAGAGGTCGCAGTGTCTTAAGTGCGATATAAATAACTTATAAATAAAAAAGAATTTAGGAGAACAATATGCCAGCAATTGTAAGTAGTAAATTTAGAGTGCATAATGCTGAACAATTTTTAGAAGCTTTTTCGGAAACTTCCAATACAATTATGTATTTTTATCTTGGAGGTCCTAAAGCTTTTACGGATGATGCTAATCCACCAACACCAACAAATTCAACAGCAAACGTTGAATTTTTGCCCTGGAGAGATATGATTGCTCTAAAAAGAGTATCATCTTCAGATGCATCTTTAGCAATTCCAAGATATGACTGGACAACAGGTACAGTCTATGATCAGTATGATGACACCGATACAAATTTAATTGAATCTGACGATTTTTATGTTTTGACAGACCAATACAACGTTTATAAGTGTCTGTTTAATAACGGCGGTGCCGCATCAACAACAAAACCAACGGGCGTAAGTACGTCACAGTTTACAACAGCAGATGGTTACATTTGGAAATACATGTACACCGTTACAACAGGAAGTGCGTTAAAGTTTTTGACGAATGATTATATGCCTGTTCAGACGTTGGCATCAGATGATGGTTCGGATCAATGGGATGTTCAAGCAGCAGCCGTTGATGGTTCAATCAACATTATCCGTGTTACTTCAGGCGGTTCATCTTATGCGACTGCGCCAAGCGTAGTGATTACAGGAGACGGCACAGGTGCAGTTGCAACAGCAAACGTTTCCGGCGGTGCAGTCACTAATGTTGTCGTAAGCAATGTCGGCTCAAGCTATACGACAGCAACGATTTCATTTACTGGCGGTGGTGGATCTGGAGCAAATGCGGTGGCGGTAATTAGTCCAAAAGGTGGCCATGGATCAAATGCGGTTGAAGAGTTGGGCGGCAAGTTTTTAATTTTGAACGTTAGACTAGACGGTAATGAATCCAATACAGTTTCAACTGCAAACGACTTTAGAAAAGTCGGTCTCATTCGTGATCCTTATTCATACGGCACAACAGTTCGCCATACAGGAACTAACGTAAGACAAACATATAGATATACAATACCATCACCAACAACAAATTACGTTGTTGA
>Ga0214923_10004528_pt1 | contig 16721 bp, 17 predicted proteins | sample LL1510_MetaG_FD_177993 | JGI IMG/M metagenome (GOLD analysis project Ga0214923, IMG submission 177993) | Freshwater microbial communities from Lake Lanier, Atlanta, Georgia, United States - LL-1510 | ecosystem: Environmental > Aquatic > Freshwater > Lake | place: USA: Georgia | collected...
AAATGAAAAAAGCGGTTCTTTTGATTCTAATGGCTGGGGCGGGTTGTGTCTTCGCGGAGGAGGAGGGGCTTTGGGCCGGACGTGGAGGGGGTTACGAGTTGGGTAACTCGATCCTGTGGCAGGATGGAACGACGACGAGGCGGGTCGGGAACGCCTGGATCTCCAACGACGGCCAGACCCTATACAAGGTTCGCAACTACTGGCTGGAGACAACCCCCAGGACCAAATAACTCCCCCCCGCTATAGAAACTAGTTTAAGGTCATAAAATGTTCACGCGTGCTGTGATCTCAAAAGTAGGGATTTACGTTTATCTCTACCGGGATCCGCGGGACGGGAAGGTCTTCTACATTGGCAAAGGGAAGGGACAAAGAGCCTTTGATCATCTCAAGGAAGAAAAAGACGGGGCCAAGGGGCGAAAAATCCGTGAAATCAAAAAGGCAGGGCTAGAGCCAAAGATTGAAATTCTCACTCATGGCCTGAAGGATGATGAAGCGGCCCTGAAGATCGAGGCAGCTTTGATCGATTTGATTGGTGTCGACCAGTTGTCAAACGAGGTACGAGGTTATCAGGCTATCTCCCATGGGAAGATGGGGTTGGAGGAGTTGGTTGCCTTATACGACGCACCTAAAGGTAATATCCGCGATCGTGGAATTCTGGTGATTCGGATCAATCAACTTTATCGACATGGCATGAACGCCGAGGAGCTGTACGAGACAACACGGGGTATCTGGAAAATCGGCCCGAAGAGGGACATGGTGAAATACGTGTTGGCTGTTTATCAAGGCGTGGTCAAAGAGGTTTACCAAACCATTAGTTGGGAGCCAGCAAACTGGAAAAGCTTTAAGTATCGCCTTGAAGAACTGAAGGAGAGGATGAGTGGTAGTGAAAGATATCGGGGGCGCTGGCAATTCGATGGGAAAGTGGCCGAGGAGCCGATCCGTAGCAGATATTTGGGTAAAGACGTATCCAAGTACTTGGTGAAAGGTGGTCAAAACCCAATTCAATACGTGAACTGCTAGCACATGGAAAAAACCTCATAGCCCTGTGGATGTCCTACCCCTTAGTTAAAAATGGTAGAATGAAAAAACAGAAAAAAACTGTCCTACAATCCCGGGAAAGTAGGATGATGACTTGGGTGGTGTTTGGAATTTTATTTTTTGGCAAGGGAATGGAAGGTCACACCCAGGAAGCGGACGGATACTACGGCATTCTCAATGCCAATCCGGCGTTGATTGATTCGGTATCAAATGAGTCGGGAACGTTGACGGGAGATTTCTCGACGCAATCACTAGTGGGGCCTGTGGAGCGTGCTCAGTGGGCGACTGATGGGCCGGTGGTGGTCTCAACGAGTGGAGAGGTGTTGGGAACGCTCAGTACTGTGGAGACGAATACCCACTCGATCTTTAATGAGACGATCTATGTGCAGATTCCTTACACAGATAGGTGTGAAGCCTGCATTGGTAGTCTGAACGACAATTTTTCCACCGTCGGTCCCAAGATCTACGACTCCCAGTCGTCCGAACTAAAGGATAAGATCGGGGAGGTGATTGGTGCACCGTTGCAGGAGAATCCATGAGTCTGCTTTTCGAGAATGATTGGGATCGGTCCGACAAGCCTCCCAAGCTTGTGAGAAACACCTCCAAGGCCATCCATCCGGGCGAAGCGGTGCAGAACATGAAAGAGGATGTGTTGAGTTTGCCTAAATTGTTGATTGGTTGGATCCTTTGCCCGGCAAGTTACTTGGTGTTGGCCCTATTTGTGGCCATACCGCTCGTTTATTACACCAGCTTTGCACTGCTTTTCGATTACCTGCCAGCAAGAGCTTTTGGATACACAAAGGGAACGCGGCAGCTCGATATTGGTTTATGGATACTACTCTCGATCATCGGCGTGTTGATTATTTGGGGGAAGGTCAATCGGGTGCGGGAAAAAAAGCGGTTGGCGGATAAAGTAGATGCATTGCGGCAGCGGAATGGAGAACTGCAGACAAACCTTATCAGGGTGATCGAGGAGAAGGGAAGGAATCATCCCGAGACTGCTTACACGTACCGGGAGCTAGGCGAAAATTGGAAGCAGTTGGGTGATTATCAGGAGGCTGAGAAAGCTCATCGAGCGGAACTGGAGATCTCTCGGGAAACCTTGGGGGCGAAATCACCTGAAGTAGCCCGTGCTTCAAGGAGTCTCGCAGGGCTTATTTTCGCCCATGAAAGAAATCAGGAAAAGAGTTCGCTTCTTTGGGAGGCAGAAAAGATCGAGAAGGGTTATCGGTAGGGATCCACTTGCTTCCAATGCAATGAGGAGCAAAATCGGATTCATGAGAAAGATCCGGATCTCGTGGATTAGCGGAATGTTTGCGATTGTGGCAATGGGGGGAGTGATGGAGAGGGTCGAAGCTGCTACCCCGCCGACCCGTCCTGCGCCTTATAAGAATCCTTATCGCCCCAGTACACCGGCCAAGACTCCTGTGACCACGATCCGCTATTCAGGCAGTGCCCAGGCGGCCAATATGATCATGCCGGCGATCTGGATGGGGCTGCCTCCTCTGGTCATCTTGGCTCTCGTCATCCGGGCCTTCAGTAAGGATTAGAGCAAGAGCTGTACGATCAAGGGTTACTTGGGATTGTTCGGAGAACGGGCCTCTTTCGGTTTTTCCAAATTCGATGGATGGTAATAGGCGGTTCCTAGAATCCGGGTAATCATTAAGATCCCGGTTTCCAAGAAGGAGTTTTTGTAGTCGGTTTGGACGAATAAGAACCCAACCATTTTCTAGATTGCCCGCGTAAAATCATCATGTTTAGATAATTATATGCAAAAGGTTGTAAGATTCAAAAAATTGAGAGAGACCCAAAATACAGTACGATTTGTAGAGGAGAACGAGGATGGGCAGCCGCCTGTTATTGGTACAATCTATATTCAGAAGTGGTTTGTGAAGGATCGTGATCAGGTGCGGCTTTCTATCGATTTAGGTGAAGAAAAAATATAATCCCTTTTTTAGTGTTTTAAGTCGTAAATAAATGCTCTCCGAGCTCCCACTGAGAATCTCTTACCGGACAGGTGAGGATGATCTTCTTAGCGGTTTCTACCGCCCCTGTTTAGTTCATTCAGTTCTGTACAGAAGAGCTGCAGGTTATTTTACGAGCTCTGGTTTGGCTTGTGCTGCTAAAGGGCTTGCCAATCTTGTGGCCCGTGGAGGGAAGATGCGCCTCATAGCATCTCCCCACCTCTCAGATGATGACGTGAATGCTCTGGAGAGGGCTAAGGATAATCCTACCAAGGTCTTGGCTGAAATCGTGGCCGGATCATTGAAGGATGTGGAGGACCTTTTGGTCCGAGATCGTCTGAATGCCCTGTCGTGGCTTGCAGCTTCCGGAGCTCTAGAAGTGAAGCTTGCCTTGCGGGTAGATGAGCAAGGTCGATTTACTAGTTCCATTTACCACGAAAAAATTGGAATCTTTTCAGATGAGATGGAAAACTATGTAGCATTTAATGGATCAGCCAATGAGACTTCTGGCGGGCTATTTCAGAACTTTGAAAGTATCACTGTTTTTCGTTCTTGGGACTCGACTGAACCTTACGCAACTAAACTTAGTAAGAACTTTGAATCACTGTGGCAAGACAAGTCCCCAGGCTTGAAGGTTCTTAATTTTTCTGAGACTTCTCAAGAACTTCTGAAACGCTACCAGACAAGTCGCCGCCCCGAACCTGAAGAAGAAGTCTTTCTCGATTCCCCAACTTCGCTTGTAAAAGAGGAACCCGCACCCGTAAATTCCCTGAATTTTGGAAACGAGCGTCCTCTCCGTCCATATCAGGAAGAAGCAATTCAGAAGTGGTTCCAAGTAGGCTGCCGTGGAATCCTCGAGATGGCCACCGGGTCTGGCAAAACTCTCACTGCCCTTAATGCCATCAGCCGACTGGCCGATCGTGGATCTTTGGCTGTGATTATCGCATGCCCCTACGTGAATCTTGCTGAACAGTGGGTCCGTGAGTTGCAGAACGCTGGGATTTCGAGTCCCATTAAAGCATTCAGTAAATCTGAGAAATGGAGTGAAATGCTTCAAGCCGGGATGACTGCGTTGAAACATGGTCAGCGTCGTTTTCTGCCTATTGTTGTGGTCAACCGTACTTTTTTAAGTGAGTCTTTTCAGAGTTTACTTTGCCCAGAGCGAGTGCCGCATCTGTTGGTTGCCGATGAAATGCATAACCTTGGCGCTCTCAATCTCCGCAATCGTCTTAACCCTGATATCCAGTTCCGCCTTGGACTCTCCGCAACCCCTGAGCGTCATATGGACGAAGAGGGGACAGAGGCGCTCACAGATTACTTTGGAAAAGTCGTTTTCACCTACGACCTGTCTAAGGCAATCAAAGATGGGAACCTCTGCGCCTATTACTATCACCCAATTCTTGTGGACTTGAACGATGAGGAGTCTCTTGAGTATCACGAGCTATCCTCCCGGATTAGCAGCCTTATGGCCCGCCATGATAAGAGTGAACCACTGTCTCAAGGGCTTAAGGTGCTTCTGCTGAAGCGTGCACGACTGTTGGCCTCAGCAGAGGGCAAGATCCCGGCCCTCCGCAATACGCTTGCTTATCTTCGTGAGCACGACCGCCCCGTAACTAAGGCGCTCTTCTATTGTGGAGATGGACAGGTAGACGATCCTTGTGACGATGAAAAAATGGTCCGTCAAATGGATGCTGTCATCAAACTCCTTGGTTTAGATGCTCGTCTGAAAGTCGCGCGCTTTAGCCATTCTGAAACCATGGCGCATAGAGAACGACTCTTAATTGATGTAAAGAGTAACCGTCTGGATGGCCTCGTGGCGATCCGATGTCTAGATGAGGGAATCGATATTCCTGACATCAGGATGGGATTCATACTTGCTAGCTCTACAAATCCTCGTCAGTTCATTCAGCGCCGGGGCCGATTGCTGCGCAAATCTTATGGAAAAACCCATGCCGAGATCTGGGACTTCATCGTCACTCCGCCACCCTCAGGTGATGACGATAATTACAATTACGAGCGCACCATGCTCACCAGAGAGCTCAAACGGGTCCAAGAGTTTTGTCAGACCGCAATTAATGCGCAGAGCGCAGAGCTTGTCTTGCTAGATCTGAAACGCCGTTATAACCTACTAGCCGACCTCTAAAATCAACCTTTATGTCTGAGACTACTCCCCAGCAACCGCGCTCTCTGAATCTCTTTAAGCAAGCTTCTCCTGAAGTTCAGGAACTGGTTAAGGTTATTATGAATAAGGAGCGTCAGGAGCAATATAAAAAGAACCGCACCGAGATCTATAAGACCTTGCTGAGTTTGATTAAGGATAGCGCGCCATGATTCTCAAGAAACTCGTTCTTTATAATTTTAGACAATACCTCGGCCTTCAGCAGATTGTCTTTGCTTCTCAGAAGGGTAAGAATGTCACCATCATCCATGGTGAGAATGGATTTGGGAAAACTTGCTTCTTAAACGCTCTTCTTTGGGGGTTCTATGGCGCTGAAGGATTGACAAAGAAGTTCAGCAAACCGGAGTTTATTATTCCGGATTCTATTCGAGAAAATTCAAAGGACTCTTCCGTTGAGACAACATATGTTGAGATTAGTTTCAAGCATGGAGATCGTGAATTTACGCTAAAACGATCAATATCGCTCGCACAAGAAAAAGCTACTCATGGAGAGGAAACTGATCTTGATTTGCAATATACAAGCCTTCTTGGTGGCGGCACTGATCCCGCTATACAGGGTGTGAAGCGCAGAAAATTATCGATTCAATCCTACCAAGAGATTTGCGTGAACTTGTTTTCTTTGCTGGAGAGCATTTAGATCATCTAGCGATGGAGAATAATGCCGCGCAAGTCCGCGATTCTGTACGTGGGCTTTTAGGTTTAAAATTAATTGATCAGGCTATTTGGATCTGAAGAGCAACAACGTCCGTGGAAAGCTGAAGGACGAGCTCAGAAAGAATACTGATGATGCGACCGGCAAGCTTTTAGAAGAGCAAGGTAAACTTGAGGCGTCATTATCTCAGAACAAAACCTTGCTGATGACTTGCAGAGCCAATCAATCTGCCATTGCAGAGAAGATGGCCGCTATCAACGCGAAGCTAGAAGCGAACCGTGAAGCCCGAGAGCTTCAGCAGCGCCGAATAGCTCGCGAGACTGAGTTAGGGGAGCGACAAAAATCGCATCAGGAAAATGAGAAACGACTCGGAGATCTTTTGTCTACAGATGGCTACACCCTTTTCTGCTCGGAACTGGTTGAGCGTGGAAAATCGATCACTCTCAAGCTCCGTGCTGAGGGAAGGATTCCGGCACGTATCATGAATGACTTCATATATGACCTTTTGAAAGCAGGAGAATGCATTTGTGGAACTTGCCTCCCAAAGAACAGCGAGATTTGGAAGAAGGTAGAGGAGCAGCTGACCAAAGCTGGAGATCCTGAGTTCAATCGCGCTGTAGGTGACATGGATAAGGCAATCGGAGTAATCGAGGGAAGTGTCCAGCGCACGCGTGAGTCTATTTTGCGACTGATCGGGGAAAGAGACATTTTAGTCCAGCGGATTTCTCAGATTCAAGAGGATTTAGAAGATATCAGAGAGGTCCTTGGGTCCAAAGAAGACGAAGAGGTTCACAAGCTTGAGGCCCAAAGAGAGAAGGAGGATCTTAATCGACAAGCCCTTCTTCGTGAGGAAGGCTCACTTTGCAATGAAATTGATACCGCAAGTGCTAAGCTCAAGGCGCTGAGCTCTGAGATTCAGGCTAAACAGCAAAGAGGGGAAGAAGGCAAAAAAGCTCAGCGTAGACTTAATCGACTTGAAGAAACTGTCTCACTCCTTGAAGACGTTCTCAAGATTGAGAGTGAGGATCTTCGAAATGAACTTGGAAAAGAGGTTGAGAGAATCTTCCGCGGGATATCACTACATGACTACCGTCTTGAGCTAACAGATGATTTTACCCTGCGACTTTCTAAGTTAGTTTCCGGTTCAGGAGGTCTTGTGCAGGTTGACGTTGGAGCAAGCGATGGGCAGCGAGCTGTCATGTCCTTAATCTTCATTGCTAGCCTAGTGGCTTTAGCTCAGCGTAGAAATGAGATTCCGACTATTGTGAAGGATCTGCATGGAGGTGACTACCCACTCGTAATGGACTCACCGTTTGCCCAAATGGGGGAAGAGTTTACTGCGAAAATAGCTAAGCATGTACCATCTATGGCCCCACAAGCTGTGGTGTTAGTAACTGCGCGACAGTACAAAGGTGACGTAGAAAGAGAGCTAGGTCTTAGTAATCGAGTTGGGAAACGCTATATTTTAAATTATCATGCACCTACAAAAAAAGAAGATGCTAATGATTCAATTACTTTCGGAAGTAAAAAATTTAAAATCTTTAAGAAAGACGAGATTGAGCATACCAAAATACTTGAGGTTGAGTTATGAATAATACATCTTTCAGAAGAATACGCCGTGCAAAAGATAAAGAACTTTTAATTGAGAGACTTGTAAAGAAGGGTTCAGGTAAATTTGGTGAGATATGGAAAGTAATGTGTTTTGCTGCCTGCTTAGGCATGTATTCAAAAAAAAGGGAGCCAATAAAGGAATACGATACGGGTAAGTCTATTGATTTTTCATATTTTGGCGGTAATCCAGCGTGGCCGGGAATTCTGCATTTAATAGGTTTAGTAGAAGCGGAAGACCCAAGAATATTAAATCCAGATCAGGAAAAAATGGATCGGAGAATTGAATTATTCGAGGAGTACTGTAACGGTGGCATGTCAATTATGCTTGAAAAAATGGAAGCTAATGACTTTAATCTGGACTCATTATTGTCTCTCCTACCAGCGAAGGGTGGCTTAGCACTACCCGTTGATTTACCTGCGCAGATTTAAAATTCGACTAAAACACTGAAAATCATCTTGTGCAGATGATCTTGAAAGCACTCGGATTCCTGTTGAAAGCTTTTTATGGACAAAGTCAAAAACGCTAATTCCTTCGATATTATTTAATTCTTTTGCATATTGAAGACGTGTAATGGCCGTATAGATCGTAGAGTTTCTCCCAACAAATGTGTCCCATCTTATTTCTATAGCGTCTCTCTTGCCCTCAGATGCAATGCTTGAAGCTTTCTCTTGCGATAAGCCAATAAGATAGGCCCAGCGGCAAAGTACGTTCCACGATGCTATGCCGGTCTTTCTCTTAACCCTCGAAAGCATTTCTTTTTCTGATTCAGTAAGTCTAATGGATTCAATCATAATTATTTAGGGAAGTAGTCCTTTATAATACTAGAAGTTGCCTTTGAATGATCGTAACTAAGTAAGAATCTTCTGCCAACATGGCCATCAAGCATGTTGCGGTAATTTCCAACAAGCTCTTCGTCTGTAGATAGAAGAATAACCTGATGAGACGCTGTAGGAAAATATCTTTCAACAAGATGGGTTCTATGATGTGAATCAAGACGTCCTAGCGGTGTATCGATAATGAGAGGAAACGGGCGACCTGAAACCTTGGCAAGACCCCAAAGTATTGATGTAGCCAGTAGTTGCCTCTCGCCTGCGGAAAGAATATGAAAAGGGACGGTTGCACCGAACGGGTCTTGAAGTGTCATTTCATAGTCCTTTTTTGATATCTTAACTGATCCCAGCAAGTCTGGTTTTCGAATTAAGTGCTGAAAGGACTCGTATATTGCATTTTCAAGGGAGCCGATATGACGAGAAATAACTCGTTGGCGAAAACGCTCCAATGTTTCTTTAACCTTTGGAATGCGATCAACAATTCTTTTTTCGTGTTCAGAAGACTCGGTATTTTCAATATGGACTGCATTCTCCTTCTGATGCGCGCGTTTACGCAAAGAAAGCTCTAGTTCTGCAACGCGTAACATTTCTTCCTTTCTTATTAAATCTTCACTCGTGAGTTTAACATCTTCGACTGCTCTTGTTATATTCTGTTGGATTATGGCTAAGGTGTCGGCGTCGGGTGCTGCACTGAGCAAACGATCGATGTCGTCGCGTTCCTGATGTAGATTCATTATCTTAATATCGAGCTGATTTAGCGCAGAGCGTGCCCCAGGAAGTCTATGCTTTATTATTTCTTTGACCTCATCGATAAAGCCCTCGGAGGCATCTAAAATCATCTTAGTATTGAGCAATTCAGGTTTTGTCCGATGTCGTTCTAGGGCTTTGCGTATCTCCTCGTATCCCTTGGAGGGAAGTGTTTCGATTACCTCCTCGAGAACCTTTTGGTCGCGGGCTTGCTCAGCTTCTAGGATCAACTTCTGATGCTTTGCGGACTTTTCTAGCTCGGCCTGTTCGAGAAGATCTTTAAGCATTGCAGGAACCAGCAATAGTGGGGCATCGCCGCCTACAGCATTTCGATAGTCTGTTTCTGCATCTGTAATCCTTACTGTAAGATCTGATCGACGAATCTCTAATCTTTCTTTTTCAAGGTAGATGTCGCCACCCTTCGATTTAAAATCGGCCTTTAGAATGCTGATGGCTTTTTCTTTCTGCTCGATCTGGGATCTTATGCTGGCCAATTCTTGGTGGGATCTTTCACACGTAAGTTGTGCCTTCTCGACCTCATCCTCCAGGGTCTTTAACTTTTCCCTGGCTTCAGGAGTTTTAAGTGAGAAACGCTTTTTCTTTTCCAGCGTAGAAAGATCTTCTTGAAGTTGGGTTACAAGATCCAGACCAAGGAGGCTCTGAAAGGCGCTTGACAGGAGTTTGGTGGCTTCCTCTTCATCCGCCATTCGCTCGATCTGTTCCCCGTCAAAGAAGAAAAGATGAGCCAGTCGTGCTGGAAGGAATGAATCAATCGACTCATCCCAATGATCTGCCAATAGAGCATCTGGTTCACCATCTCTGGTAACACGGACCCGTTCCTGGACGACACCTGATGAGATGCTCCAGGCTCTGCGCACTTTATACGTGGTTGGTTTTCCATCAATGCGCCTTTCGAATTCGATCTCTACTGCAGCTCCCTCCTCAAGCGGAACTCCGCGGTTGATAAGTTCCTGGAGGTGTTTGTGGTAGCCCTTTTTGGTTCGTTCGATTCCTTTAGATCGACTTCCATAGAGCGCAAGCTGGACGCTTCCTAAGAGAGTGGTCTTACCGCCTCCATTGAGAGCTCCGATAAGGGTGATTGGATGCTCTGGGTCTGGTGGTGTGAGCTCAAGCGTGTGGGTGCCTCGGTACACACCGACATTGTGAAGAGTGATGCGGTGAATAATCATGAGCTTGATGCATCGCCTTTAGCCTTAAGAGTGGTTCTGCGATCAGCCTTTACCTTAGCTGAGGAGAGCGCATCTGCCTTATCATCGTAATAATGCTTCGCGAAGATCTTCTCCATCAAGTCAAAGTGCCCGGCCCGGCGTTGATCCTGTTGGCTCTGTCTCGTGACACCAATCAAAGCTCTGGTTAGCTCATAGTGAAGAGCGTCATCTCCACATTCTTCCTTTAGGAGGGCTAAGTCTGCAGCATGCACGGCCATGCTGTCATCAAGCCTAGGAGCAGGGTAAGCCTGGCCAACGACCTCCTTGAAGATTCTAGGGAGTGAATCTTCCATTTCATGCTTCTCAACTACCCAGATCCTGCGGATCTCCTGAAGCTCCTCGATGGTGATGAGCTCGATAGCTCTCACATCCTCGGGACCATTCTTTCTGATCCAGGCTTGAGCCTTGAGTAACTCACGAAGCCAATCCTCTCTAGAGGATTGAAGGTATGGGCCTGGGATAGGCCTACCGCTGTTCATGAGTTGAATCGAGCCGCTCATCCTTCTGTAATCTCTTAAGTGGCGATCTGATGTGTCCTCGTCACCCTCATTCATCATTCTAAAGTCTAACTTGTTGCGGAGTTTAAGAAGGGGAAGCATCCATTCTTTTTCAGCATCATTCTGAATCATTGCCGTCATAGACTTGTCTTTTTCCACGAGCGTACAGACCCAGCATCCAAAGCGGCTATCTCCGCATGATGGTGTTGAGCTATCTACTACGAGTGGGCACTCGCCATCTGCAGACGCACCAGCATACATGCCCAATAAGTCTTTATTATTATAACCCCATGGGTTCGGTGTTTGCATGAGGAACATCCAAACGTCGTCGTTTGTCCAATCCTCAACTGGGGTATAAACTAGTGATCCTGGCAGGCCAGCATTTGGACTAAGACGGTCTCGAACGCGTCCGGCCTCATGTTCCTTCATAGTAATCGCGCGACGTATGCTTTCGGCTTTTCGTGTGCCGAGAACTAAAATGGCCTCACCGCTGGCCTTCACGATACCGTTAATAAAACTCGTTGAAGGCTTAATCTTTAGTCGTTCGGTACACCATCGAAATTTGTGCCGGGGAGCAGGGTACCCCTTACCTATAAGATTGACCCAAAATGAGTCCTCTACCTTTGGGGTAAGCCGGTGGGGATGAAAGGGGGCGTTCTGTTTCTTCGCAGCTGATCCCATAGAAAGCAAGGAGCGCGTAACCCATGCAGCGACTATGGGGTTCTCGACTAAAGTGTCCGTACTTATTACATGAATAACTTTGGACCTTTTGCTCTCTGGCAGTTTACTGACGGCATTCCAAATAAGTTGCAAGGTAGCCGTAGAATCCTTGCCACCGCTGTATCCAATAATCCAAGGGGTGTCGTCGAGGCTATACAACGCTCTGATTTCATTTTCGAGATTTTCTAAACATTTCTGGAGCCCAGCCTCAGCAAAGGCGGATATTTTCTTTGTTAGTGTTTTAGCGGATGTTTCTTTCATCTCGTTTTACGGTTTAAAGCCGCCTCGACTTTGGCTTCTTCGTGATTTAGCTCAATTCCCAGCTCCTTCTTAATCACATTTGTAGTCAATATGATGTTGGTCGTTACTTTGGAAACCTTTCCGCCTATTAGGGCCCGCCCCTCCCATAGCCTTGCATTTGAACGTGACCAATCGATGGTGCTCAACCCTTTTAGGCGGCTCTTCCAACCGCTAGGGTTCCCTTTCATAAGTGCATTTCCAGCTTTGCCAATGGCCTGCAGGGCAATGCCGTGGGAGTGGATGAAATCTTCGCGTAGTTCGCATGCTGCAAGTTTTCCTTCACGGACCTTGCCCCATGCGGGAAAATGTTTGGCAACATTCTCCCAGAAATCGCGAGCTAGATCTGCATCGTGCTCAAGATTGCCGGTGGCAATATCTGCAATAAGGTCAGAGCAGGCATTATAGAGCGCACTCAAAGTAAAAAGTTTTCTCGATCGGGGTGCAAGAGAGCTCTTTTCAAGATCAACAATATCTCTAAATACCTCAGATTTCATAACTACTAATTTAGCAAGTTTTGCTTTGTCGTTACGGTGATCATACAAAAGCCCTAAGGATCTGCTGGGTCGTATGGCATACCGGTTAAGATCCGCAAACATCTGCTGACTTCGAGCTAGGCCGATATCCAAGAAAAAGACAACAGCGATGGTCTCATAGGCAAGTTCAGGTTTTGCTTCCAATGCGGCCAGAATTGCGGCGCGACGATGTTGTCCGTCGTTAATAATGAACTTAGCATCCATAGGAACGCGGAGCGTGCCGAGCCTGTCCTGTCCTGGTAGCGGTTCAAATCCAACCTTGGAGTCAATTGAAGCTGTTATGGCAGAAAAGACATAGTCTTTGGGGTTTTCGAGTATGTAGCCTGAGATTTCTGGAATTCGGGATCGATTCAGAACGCGTTGTGCCCGAAGTTCGGGGGGTATTTCTTTTTCATCGAAGATGGAGATCTGCCGGAGCATTCGCAGCGTCCACATTGTGGTGTAATATTCTCGCCCAGCTTGGACCCCTCGTATGGCTGGGAAATTGAGGTTGGCGACGGAGCTCATATTTGATTATGTACGTGAAGTTGGCATAAATTAAAATTGTATGTCAAATTAAAAACATACATAAAATAAAAGACATACAAATGGTTTATTTAGACTGTAATGCGACAACCCCGATGGAGCCTGAAGTTCGGGAGGCTCTTCTTCCGTTTATGACGGAGGAGTATGGCAACGAGGGTAGCCGTACACACTCTTTTGGGGCCCGGGCAAAACAGGCAGTTCAAAGAGCTCGGGAGCTTGTGGGAAAGGTCGTGGGTGTAGGTCGGGATGAGGTGATTTTTACAAGTGGTGCTACTGAGGGGAATAACATCGCCCTTCTCGGCTTATCAAGGTGGGGCCTCAAAAATGGACGTAATCACATCGTTACGACACAAATTGAACATAAGGCGGTTCTGGAGCCTATTGAACGGCTGCAAAAAGAGGGGTTTGAAGTAGATCTAGTGCCACCAGATCGAGATGGGTGGGTCAATCCGGAGAAGATAAAAAAATGCTTACGTCCCAATACTTTAGTTGTCGCAATGATGCATGCAAACAATGAGACAGGAGTAATTCAGCCATTACCAGAAGTCATTGAGGTGCTTATGAATCATCCCGCATATCTATTTGTGGATGCGGCTCAGACTTACGGGAAAATCGACGGGGGACTGAGTCATCCCCGGGTAGATATGCTGAGTGTAAGCGCGCACAAGACTTATGGGCCCAAAGGAATTGGAGCGCTTGTTGTAAGGCGTAGGGGATTTGAATCAATTCCCCTAGAGCCGCTGATGGTGGGAGGTGGACAAGAGCGCGGGCTTCGGCCAGGCACTTTACCGGTTCACTTAATTGTTGGCTTTGGGAAAGCAGCAGAGTTAGCAATTCGAGATCAGAAAAAAAGAGAGGATGCTTGTGCAGTATTCAGGACCAAATTTTTAAAGAATATCGAGTCACTTAAACCGACTTTTCAAGGCAACCCTACAAAGACACTCAAACACACGGCCAATGTTTCATTCCCTGGTATAAACTCTGAGGCAGCCATGGTGGCGCTTAAAGAAATTATTGCAGTATCTAATGGTTCAGCGTGTACATCGGCGAGTTACAAGCCAAGTCATGTGCTTAAAGCAATGGGATTGAAAGAAGATCAGATCTTAGGGGCTATTCGATTTTCCTGGAGTCATCTGACTCCAGAGCCTGATTGGAATAGTATTCGAGATTCCCTGTCCGCTCTTCAGTAAATGACTCTAGATTTAGCGGGTCGGCTGCACGTATGAGATGTGCCCAAGAGCCAGACTCACTGCTCGACGTTAGGGATTTCGAAAGGGCTGCATGGTTTGATCTGACTACAAACCTGGAAAGCTGATTGGCCGGATCGATCCAGTGTTTATACGTGGATTGCTTCGTTTTGCTACAAAGAGTAAAGAGCTTCAGATCTTATCGTCGTCGTTGTCCTTGCGTGAAAAAAGTACAGTACGCTGAAAAGAATTCAGCTTTTCGATAAGTTCCTTGAGATGTTTCATATTCTTATTTATCCCAGGATCTTGTGAAGGAGTGTTAAAGCGTTCCTGCGATATTCTTTTACAGTATTTCAGTAGTCGTTTTGCTCTTTTCTGGACCGATACTAAGTCACTATCGGATCGGCCTAATGTTATTAGCATAGAAAGAAGCGTATCCGTTTCAAAGGTGGGGTCTGACTGAGTCTCGCTTATGTCGTCCATCAACAGTTCCTGTGCGGCCATTCCAAAATCAAAACGCTCTTTCATTTCTAAGTCCTGATTTGCAAGGAAAACCTTAAGGATCGCGGCGATCTGGTGGAGGAGGTTGTTAGCGTCAGTAAAGCGCTCGTGCTGATCGGCAAAACGCGTCATCCAGATCAGGACCTCCAGCTTGATTGGCGAAGGGGGATATCCGTTAATTAAATCCCGGCACTGGGCTAGACGATCTGAAGGGTGATCGAAGTCCTCGCTGGGATCATAGTCCAAACAGGAGGATATAAAATTCACATCCGCCTGGGAAAAGAAATCGTCATTCCAGCCAAAGAAATCTTTAAGAACCAGCGCTTTGTCTGTAACCGGATCACTGATCGCATCAATCGAAATCTGTCTCAATTCTTCTAATGAAGGTTTTTCCTCCTCAGACTCCTGCTCCTCGTCGGGAACGTTGGGGGCATCAAGATCTTCGTTTACGACAGCTGGACAAGTGTTGGGCGTAATCGTTTTTAGCGCTGTCCAATCTTTTCTAGCCAGATCATGGGCATAGATTAGCGATCCGATAATCTCCATTTGAAGCTCTTGGGATGCGTCCCAAAAAGTCTGGGTTTCCTGATTGCTTATACTCTTTTGTGAGAAAACCGAATAAATGTGGGCATGCCCGAATCGTCCCTTGGACTCGGCGGCCATGAGTGCTTTATGGATCTCAGGAGGGACTTCAAAATACCAGTAGACCGACCCATTATGAAAACGCAGCTGAAGAAGGCGGTAGTCTGGATGGTAAAGAACAGTTTGTATGTTAGTGGACACGACGGGGACTTCCTCGAAGGAATGAGACAAAGCTTCCTGTTCTGCCTCGGCATGTCTGGCCTCAGGTGCCAGTGGTTCGTGGGATTCTACTTGTTGCTGTGAGGGTTCTGTAAAAGTCTCATTCGTTCCAACGGTTTGGGCTATAGCAACGAATTCGTCGTCTACCTGTTCTTCTGCCTGGTCCGTGGGTTCTTCCTGAGGGGGGAGTAATGGAACCTCCGCTGAATCCGTTAAAAATGTGGATATTAATTGGGTTGTGGATACTTCCGGCTGCGTCGATCCGGTCATTGTAGCATAAGCACGAGCTGGTTTAGGGGGATCGAGCCTTGTATCGGTGGGCGAGACATCATCGGGTTTATTTAAAATCTCGCGGATCCATGCGCCCAGGCCTGCAAGTAAAGCGAGGGTGCCCAGTCCGAGAATTAGAATTCCAAAATCAAAGCCACCGTTCATTTCGTTGGATTAATGTAAAATAAATGCAGGAAAGCGGAAAGGACGCAATTGGGGAAAAGAAAGCGATTTACAGACTCAAAACATCCACGTTTAGCCCGCTCAAAAAAGGGCAGATGGTTAGTTCTGCCAGACGGCGTGTCCCTGGCGGCGTAGTGCCTCGGCGTAGGCCTTTTCCTTTTCGACGTAGTTGTTGGCCGTAAGGATAGGTTGATCCCGATATAATTCAGGCATGAGTCTTAGACCGTACTTTTTCGCATAGCGGTTCGCTCCTTCTCCCGCTTTATGTTGAGCGAAACGTTTTTCAGGCGTGTGAGCAGAGCTGCCTACGTAAAGACAGTGCTTATCTGCTTTATAATTTGGGTTCTTTTCTCGGAAGGCTTTGGAATCTTTACGAACCAAAGGATCGAGCTGGATGACATAGAGATTACGGGTGGGTCTATCGCCAAAGGTGCGGAGGCGGCTTTCCCACGTGCCGACCTTTTGTTTTTCCTGTGTGTGGCAGCTGTGGACGTGAACGGTGCCATGTTCTACCCAGAAGAAGGCGTCCTGACGGAACACGTGCCCGATCTTTGCGGCGGTGGCGTGGTCGAGCCCCCAGACAGCGAAGCCTTTTTCCTCATGGGACCAGTCCTCGGATACGCCGGTAATGCGGTGCTTCGGTAGCGACTTACGGGATAGGATCCGTCGAAGTTCTTTGTCCGCCTCGGTGTTGGTTTCGGGGTCGACTTTTTCACCTCCGGGGTTTTCGGCGGTGAGTATGGCGAAGGGGCGGGACCAGTCGGGTGATGGCTGGTTTTTCCCGGGCTTTTTGGGCACGAAGAGGGTCTGGAGATATTCGGGTCGGATCATGTTGTGAGTTTATTTTTCCAGTGGTTCGGAGACAAGGTAGGGGTTGGTGGCGCTCTCGGTGGAGTATTCGCTGCCGTAGATGCTGTAGGGGTTGTTAATGCTGGTGCCGCTGTACAACCCCT
>Ga0214923_10004529_pt1 | contig 16719 bp, 15 predicted proteins | sample LL1510_MetaG_FD_177993 | JGI IMG/M metagenome (GOLD analysis project Ga0214923, IMG submission 177993) | Freshwater microbial communities from Lake Lanier, Atlanta, Georgia, United States - LL-1510 | ecosystem: Environmental > Aquatic > Freshwater > Lake | place: USA: Georgia | collected...
TAAAAAGAACTTGCGAACCTTGAATCACAGAAGCAGGAGCGCGTTTAAGGATGGTTGAATTACTAGATTGGGAATTCAACTGTACCTGTGCAGGTAATAGCGGGGATTGGGTTGCTTGATTGCGTAGGGATTTGGCATCTTGAAGCAATTGAAGAGCATTTCCACTACCTGTGGATTGCAAACTTGATTGGATCGCAGCACCAGCTGTTGCATCAAGCAACATTTGAGCGCCTACGGGGCTACCTAGGGCTGAAAGCAAAAGTAATGCGCTGTATAAGTAATATTTCATGGTGCCAGGCGAGCGCGATGCAGGCGTGATTTTTCATACCATTCCGCAAATTGAGGCGCCCAATTCACAAGATGGGGCCACATGAGATCACATAACTGCCTGATCTCAAGCTGGGCATCAAGTTTGGCGCGTAGATCCATGAAATGCAGGAAGGCACGCAAACTAAAACTAACAACAAAATGCTGGCGGTAATCAAAAGGCAAGATGCCACGGGCATGCTCCTCTGCAAAACCAGCAGCTAAAAGATCGCGATATCTACAGGCGGCGGTGCGGCATAACTCCAAATCAATGGCCCGTTCAGCGGCGCTATAGGTATATTTCTTACCTTGGCGATCGCTGTAATCAGCCACGGGCCGCAAGTAAAACACCTCTTCTAGATCTAATTCAGCATTAGCAGCGCGCACGATGCGATCACCTGTGTAGCGCATTGATTGAACATCAAAACTCACGCCAACCCGATGGGTACGGGCCTGTTGCATCACCGAGTGGGGAAACCAACCCACATTGAGCACAATTTGGGCATGCTCAAGGGGTCCGTAGTGGCCCCGCTCTCCAGATAACAAACGTTTTACGCAGATTTCACCGGCACGGGTTTCATCAGGCCATTCAGAGCGATCAGCCCACACAAAACCTTCGCTATAGTCTTGATGCATGCCGGCATAAACGCACTGCTGCGGGTTTGGCGTAGCTGCGATCAACTCAACCCGAAAGCGGTTCATGCCAACAAACTAGGTATTGCAAGAGTAGGAGAAAACAACTGGGAGAGCAGCAAAAAAAAATTGCTTGCAAATCTCGCAATATTCACAATACTTCATATTTTAGCGCACCATGCAAATTTGCATAGTGCGCTAAAATAACAAAAGAATATACACAAGCTCCTCAATGACTCTTCTTCAGGCCTATCTCGCAAATCCACGCACTCAACGAGTCCTCACTAGGCGTAGTAGCGAGAAGGGCTTCTCGTTGATTGAACTGGTTGTGGTGGTTGCAATTCTGGCCATTTTAGCTGCTGTAGCACTACCAAACTTCCTCTCCGTAAGCAAGGATGCGCAAATCGCGGCTGCTAAAAATACGCTTGCTACTATCGTTAAAGAATGCACAGCACAAGATGTTAAAGGAAACGGAACTGAGTTGAAATCTGTTCAAGCCGCGCAAGCTTCCTTGAATGGTTATAAAATTTATGATAGCACTCCTGCTTTAGTAACCACATCAAGCACAAGTAATTGCTACACTGTTAGTGCAAAAAACAACGCAACACTTAGTTCGGCAGTATTACCAGATTTCAAAATTAGTTTCAATCCAACTTCTGGTCAAACCTCTAAAGAATGTACCTTAGGTACTGCATCTGGAAATTACAACCCAGGTATTGGCTCATGCGATCCAAGCAAGAATGGTACAGGAACTGCTTGGTAAATTAATTGTAACTCTAGAATCAATAATGTAAATAAATATCATGCGATCTATAAATATATCAAAAAGCCATCGGATAAGTCTTGAAATAATTTTCAAGAGCGATGATAAGGTAAAAGGCTACACCTTACTAGAATTAGTAGTAGTTGCTGCTGGGCTTTCAGTTCTAGCAGCAATTGCTACACCAAATGTAATTAATTTTGTACAAGAAGGAAGGGCTGATGAGGCAAAAAGTATTATTAATACCGCAGCTGCTGAATGCATTAGAGAAGCGAATCAATCAGGTGCTGTACCTGCAGATATAATTCCACCTACTTTTAAAAGAGAAGATCCTGAAAGTAAGTTACCATGGGGTTATTCATTTGTTGCTGATACCAAAGGTGGATGTGGCATGATTGCAATAGAAGACAAAAATAAACAATCCCATTTACCTTCCTATGCAGCAGAAATATGCAATGTAAACCTAAATGATAAAGATCCAATAAAAGCTGGCATGTGCTGGGTGCCAAACTTTGATCCAATCACAGAAAAGGGGCCCATTGGTATAGTTAAACATTCCGAATATAAAGACGATTCTGCATTTACTAAGAATGAATGCATACGTTGGGCTACCAGTAGGGCCCAGTGCTACAGCACATCTGGTGAAATTGAGAAATTAGTTGCTCTTGGTAAAAATCGTGCAGAAATCCTGCGTGCCAAAGCAAAGGCATGGGCTGATTTTGCAGAAGCAAAAAGTAATAAATTTACTGGTCAATTTAAGCGCGATATTATAGATTTAGATGTTTGGCTATTAAATGGTGTTGAAATGACTAATGAGCAAGCCTATAAGGATGCTGTAGCTGCAATTGAAAAAGCAAAAAATGAAGCTGAATATAAGCAATGGTTAGCTGGCCCTCCTCCAGGTGATGGCGAAAATCCTTTATTTAGCAAAGGTGTAGGAAAGTGGGGTGCATTTGAAGGCATCGAAGTTAATAGTGCAGTCGAATATCAGGCTAAAAAACACGAAAAAGAAACTAATGAGTTTTTAGCCGCTGTTCAAGATGCTAAAGATAGGAAATATGATGGGCCGGTTGTAAAAAATGGATTTACTAGATACACATGGAATGGCAAAGAATTTGAAACCGAAGCCGAATGGCAAAAGGCTAGAACTCCAACACAAAGAGACCCTGAACCACAAGGTAGGTACGAACCAACTCCAGCACAAAGAGCCCCTGAACCACAAGGTAGGTACGAACCAACTTCACCCCAAATAACACCTCCTCAACAAGACAACGGACAAACTTCAAACCAAAGAGGAATTTCTTTTTCGGATTAAAAATATTAAAATTCCGTAAAAATTTTAATACGATCCGTCTTAAACAAATAAAGCAGATCACAACCAATCGTAACTGCTTTTTGTGGCAAGGTTGCTTATAGTATCTATAGATTCGCGTTTCTGGCGTGATCATCACCGCCGTTCGCTCACTAATAGATCAGCATTTTTCCTTGCAGTGGTGTAGGGAAAATAATGTTGTGCCCCTTGAGGTGCGTCGTGAAATCTCATTGCCAGGTGAACCATCATCAGAGGTTCTTGTTATTGCCGTAGGTAATTTTCAATACCTTGGCACTATTGGTAACAGGATAAAAGAACGTGCAGCTAAGGCTAATTACAGTTGTCAATTTATTGAAAAAGATCCAGATATTATTCAAGGGATCCTTAATCAAGCAGCTGAATTACGTAGAATTGAAGGGATAACAAGTGAATCTATTACCTATGATGAAGATGCACTAGAAGCAGCTCTTCTCCAAGTTGCAGAGGAAACTGGTGATAATTTTGGGATTAGTTTTGATGACGACAGTGGAAGTGATATCCCAGAGCAAAATATTGAGGATTTATCAGCGGAACTGCTCGGTAGTGCAATCCAGAGGTCTGCAGCTAATATCCTTATTAAAGCAGTTAAAGATGAAGTTTCTGATATCCATATAGAGCCACAGGAAAATGAATTTCGTATCCGCTTACGCCAAGATGGTGTTCTAAATAAATTTCTTACTATCCCAAGAAGCGCTGGTATAAAACTCACTGCATGTATCAAAAATATGGCAAAAATGAATATTGCAGAAAAACGTAGTTCTCAAGATGGCAGAATCCTTCGGCGTTTAGAAAATAATAAGCTTGAATTTCGTGTTTCAACTCTACCCAGTAAATATGGCGAAAAAACTGTTCTGCGTGTATTGCGTAGTGATCCGGAAATGCTACATCTAGATACATTAATAGCCAATAAAGATGTATTAAAAAGCCTGCGCGGAATGATAGGCCAACCTTTTGGTATTATTATTGTAGCTGGGCCCACAGGTTCAGGTAAATCAACCACACTTTATTCGGTTCTAAGTGAACTTAACACTGGTGAAAATAACATTGTCACGGCGGAAGATCCCATAGAATATAGTTTACCTGGGATTACTCAGGTTCAAGTTTTAAAAGAAAAAAATCAAACATTTCCATTAATTCTACGAAGTTTCCTCAGGCAAGATCCTGATGTGATACTAATTGGTGAAACTCGCGATCCAGAAACCGCTAATACTTCCATGGAAGCCGCACAAACAGGTCACTTAGTTCTCACTACATTGCATGCAAACAACTCCGCGAGTTCAATTACACGATTACTTGATATGGATGTTCCTGATTATTTAATAACATCAACTCTACTAGGTGTTCTATCACAACGGCTCGTTCGCAGGCTTTGCACTGAATGCTCCCTGCCAAGACCTGTAACTGAGTTGGAAGCTAGTATTACTAATCTTCGAGTTGGCGCTCCTATACGTAGCGCACAAGTGCTATCAGCAGATGAGAAAAAATTGGCAAAACAAGAACAACGCCTTTGCAGCCGCTGCCATGGCGTGGGCTATAGAGGCCGCCTTGGTGTATATGAACTTATGCCAGTAAATAGGGATATTAAAGATGCAATTAAAGCAGGCAAAAGTACACAAGAGATCCAGGAAATTGCAACGCTGCAGGGGATGAAAACTCTAGAAGATTATTGCCGTGATTTAGTAAGGGATGGCCTAACAAGTGTTGCTGAACTACAAAAGCTTGTTAGCATGGCCCATAACTAAAGTCTATTCAGATCAACCATGTCGATTGCAAGAGAGATTGTTGGTTATGCAATCAAAGCAGGATCCTCAGATATTCATCTCGAGGAGGGTGCACCAATCGCAATTCGTGTTAATTCTGATATTCGCCTGCTGGAACATGTGCTAAAACCCACTGATATGGATCGCCTATTACAGGAAATTGTGGGCCCAGAAAAGTTAAAAATATTTGAGCAACGCCGAGATCTGGATACTTCAATCGGATTAGAAGGTTTATCCCGGATAAGAATTAATGTGTATATATCCAGCGAAAAGCGCTGCCTTACCTTACGGATATTGCCCGATAAGTTACCGCGATGGCAAGATTTAGGTTTACCGCAGCCATTTATTGATTTAGCTCAAAAAAATAGGGGTTTAGTGTTATGCACAGGGCCAACCGGCTCCGGTAAATCAACAACCCTTGCTGCATTTGTTAATTACATACTTGAAACTCAAAGCAGACATATTCTTACCATTGAAGACCCTATTGAATTTGAATTTAGCCATTCAAAAACTTCAATCATCCATCAGCGAGAGGTTAAACGGGACACCGACAGCTTTGCTTCAGCGCTGCGAGCCGCCCTTAGGGAAGATCCAGATGTGATCTATATAGGTGAAATGAGAGATCTAGAAACAATTCAGTTGGCAATTACTGCCGCTGAAACAGGTCACCTTGTGCTTGGAACACTACACACATCCTCTGCTGCTAAAACAGTTGAGCGTATTGTTGATGTATTCCCAGCAGAACAACAGGAGCAAGCTCGCCTGCAAGTTTCCACCTCCCTAGCTGGCATTATGTCGCAAACACTATGTAAAAATACAAAAGGGAAACGCAGCCTTGCCTATGAGCTATTAATCAACACACCAGCCATTGGCAATTTAATTAGAGAGCGCAAAGTAAGTCAGATATATTCACAACTACAAACTGGCAACAGGGAAGGTATGAACACCCTAGAACAGTGCTTACTGCAACTGGTAGCTGATGGTTTGATCAGCCGCAATGAAGCCATGGCGAAAGCAGGAAATCCCCGTGCCATCGCTGTAGAAGCTTTGGAGTAACACATAATGCCAACCTACCGCCCTTCAGGTGCACCGAGCCCTCAATCATCAATTCCGTTAAACGTAGCAGCTGAAACTTCCTCCCTCTGGGCAAGCCTCACCAGCAAACAACCATCACCAAGGCATTTAACAATCCCTGGTGGTGATTTGATGGTGTTTTTCCGCCAATTAGCAGTAATCCTTCAAAGCGGAGTTCCCCTAGCGCAAGGATTACTTCTTCTGGGTGACAACATGACCAATCCACGCCTTGCCCATTGCGTGAATCAAATCGCCACACAACTTAATTCAGGGGAAGAATTATCTTTTTGCTTGAGGCAATATCCAAAAGTATTTAAACCAATAACCATCGGCTTAATCGAAGCTGGGGAACTGGGAGGAATATTAGAAACAGTATTAGATCGCATTTCTTTATTGATGGAGCAGCAAGCAAAATTAAAGGGTCAAATGATTGGGGCGCTTGTATATCCGGTGATTGTGTTAGTGATCGCCTTAGGTGTTGGCTTGGGATTATTGATTGGTATTGTGCCACGCTTTGCTGTGATGTTTAAAGATCTAGGTGCTGAACTTCCAGCCATAACAAAATTTATGCTTGGCCTATCTGGTTTTGTTACTAGCCCAACTGCTGCCCTAGGAACTCCGCTTGTGATCTTTGGTGGCTTATCCCTGCTTAAATCAACCTATAGCACTCCCCAAGGAAGGCTAGAAATAGATCGATTACTATTAAAACTTCCTCTTTTTGGCAGCCTATTATTGCGCTATGAGATGGCATCAATGTGTGAAACACTATCTACATTGGTAAATTCTGGGATTCCTGTGGTTGATGGAATGGAACGTTGTGTTACCGCAAGTTCAAATCAAGTTATTAAAAATGCAATTTCGGATGCCATCTCACTTGCTCGGCAAGGCCAACCCCTAAGTAATTCCCTAGCCCATCGTCAAGTAATGCCAAAACTTGTTATTGCCATGGTGCGTATTGGAGAAGAAACTGGAGAACTATCTTTTATGCTAGAAAAGCTAGCTGTTTTCTATACAAGAGAGATTGAATCAGCTGTTTCAGCCCTCACAAAAGCAATGGAACCCGCAGTGGTTTTAGTGGTGGCGGTGATTGTGGGAACGATTGTTATTTCATTATACCTACCAATGTTTGACCTAATTAAAGCATTCAAGAAATAAATTAATTAGCCCTTTATAGATGGCCATTGGGATGGATCGTCCATTTCTGGATCGCCAAGGCCCAAACTAAATGTTTCTTCAACTTCATTCTCTAGATCTGAGATTTCTAGCTTGGCTTCTGTTGGCTTAGATATTTCTGGGTTTCCCACTTCTTCTGCTCCAAACGTAAACATGGGCTCAAAATCATTTTGTGTTTCTTTCTTTACCTCTTTTACTGTTTCTATTTCTAATTCCATTTCAACTTTAGGTTTTATTTGTAATTCTGGAATCACAGCTTGTTCTACAAGCGGCTCATTAATTGAAATAAATATCGGTTCATTTGGAATTGTAGCCATTGGTTGCGGTTTTGCGTTTGGTTTTGGCTGCATTAATACATTCCAATCTTCCGAGCAAACTTGTGCTGGTAGAAAATTCAAAACAAGGCCAACTAAGCGTGAAATTGCTGCAGCATATAAGCCATCTGGCAACTGAGCTGACGCAACTTGAGGATCATTGCGTACCCTTAAACGTTGCACGGGTATATCTAATGCCTCAACTAATAACTCATCCAAACCTGGGTGGGCGCTACTTGGCCCCGATAGCAAAACCTTCACAACTTTAAGAGATACAATATTTTTTGATTGAAACTCACTAATAAATGCCTTAATATCAGCAGCAAGCGCCCTTAAATCCAATTCAGATAAAGGTAGATAATCATCTGGCAAGCCAGGTTTGGCAACACTTCCCACAACTGGTTTGTCATCTGTAGCAATCAGCTTAGGAAAGGCTGGAAATTCTCGAATCGCCGTAAGCCGATCACAGCAAATAGGTGCCGTAGCAGAAGCAACTGTTACATGGGTGTAGTCTCCCAATAGTTCTAAAAGTAAAACTACTTCTTGATCAGAAAGATTCATCAAAGCAAATCGTGCTAAGCGAAGTAAACCCATCACACTGCTGCCAACATATAATAATTCATGACCTGTTAACTTCATTGTTTCAATCAGGCGATCTGTTAAACGTTTAGGAACAGCTAATAAGCAATAATATTGCAAATCTTTACTGCCCTCTAATGCAGCAATATGGTGGGGAACAAGCTCAAAATCAGTTTGATCTAAGGGGAATGGTAATTGAACAGGAGAATCTGGCTGAAGAACAAAACTTCTTAATTCATTAGTTCCTAAACCAGCTGGTAACCAATGGCTAGAAACATGAACTGCCTCAGGTGGAAGAACAACTGCAGTACGTAATGAAGGTAACTTTTCTTCCACACATGCATCAGAAATCAAACCTGCCATTGCCACGGAATCAAGAGGTGTTCCACGATCTGTAGCCCCCTCTGGTAATTCAATTACTCGGCAATGATTGAGGGCTACTTGAGAAGCTTGTAGCGATCCTTCTGATAAAAGCAATGCATAAGGCATAAATTCAAACAACAAAATCCGTCTTGAAATCCGGCGGCGAAAATTCCAAAGGAAATCAAATATGCGTTTCAGTGATAAATCTTGTTTGCGAGCAGCTAGCTGGGGAGTGAGTGTCATTGCATACAAAATTTCTGGGGACGACAGAAGAGAACCCGCAGGGGTTGAATTAGGGGTCCAGCTTGCTTGGGTTCTGCCTGTAGTACATATAAGCCTGGCAAGCTAGAGGTTTCACGATATTTATTGTACAAGCAAACTCGATCAATAAATCCCCGGGTATTTGCAAGTGTTAAAAACCTGGTTAGTTGTTCATTCTTTAAATACCAAATTTTTGAAATAGTTGAACTGGCATTTATATTCCATGAAGTATTTGATTTCAAGCAGTCTTTAGGGAGCGCCGGCTCTGGCAGAATAGATAAATCTCTAGCCAACTCATTTAAGCGCTCCCCTGTGGTGGAGCGAGCTAAAATCAAATCCGATGCTTTAAATGCATTATCAGGAGAATCATCTTGATTAATACCCTGAGTTAAAGCAGATGTGAATTCAGTAATCCCCACAAAGCCTGCCATAAATACAGCAAGTAGCATCACAGCCACCATAAGCTCAAGCATTGTCATACCTTGATCTGCAGGGTATTTCATTCGCAACCAACGTTCTTATTAGTAGTGTCCCTGGGCAGAGTACATATAAATTTTGCCACCTCCTCTTCAATTACCTCTTTAGAACCGCTTAGTTTTGCAGCATTTTGATACTGTGTAACTATGGATTTATCCAGCTCAGTTAGTGTGGTTTTTGGCTGCATAATCCCAGAGGCCAACTGCACCAAGGAGGCCATAAATGCTGTTACCATTACCATAACAGTTAAGCCAACTAAACTTTCAATCATATTAAGAACATTTTTCTCCTTGGGGGAGAAAACTCTGCAGCCAGCAACTTCTTTGTATATAAACTTGCTTAGAAAAAGAATCTGAATAACCTGGAGGATTCCATGGATCAAAACCTCCGCCTGACGTATCAATGGTATCAATTCCAAATTCGATTCTTAAATACTTTGAACCGCCACCAAACGTGGGGAAATCAATATTTACCACGCAATCAGGGTAGCTACCTTGCCATGTCCAATTCTGAGGATTTTTTGTGTAGTTAGGGTCGCTATTGGGATCGGTTTTAGAGCTGGAGCTAGCAAACTCAGCCTCACAAGTTGGTGCCGGCGATTTATCTACAGGTTTCTTAAACTTTGCATTTGAATTTAAGGCATCAGTGTAATATTTCACAGCTTTTAATTCATGACCATTTTGTTGTTTGCTGGCATTATTTGCCTCTCCCTCAAGGCTTGCAACGCTAATTAACATCTGCACAAGCGCTAGCAACGGAACCATTAGGGCCACCCCCAAACCTGCATATAAGTAGGTCATGGCCGGCTGCTGAGCGAAACTGGCTAAACATCACATTAAGCGGTTGTTGATCTCTTCTCCACCCCTCAACGGAATCCTGCAACAGATCAATGGGGTGTTGCTTGGTAAAGCAGCCCAGGTGAAACTCTGCCTCACTTGCCTGGTGGCCGGTGGCCACCTGCTTTTAGAAGATTTACCTGGCATGGGTAAAACCACCCTGGCTGAGGCTTTAGCCCGTAGTTGCGGCCTTGATTTCAGGCGGGTTTCATTTACTTCTGATCTATTGCCCGCTGATCTCACTGGTATTTCGATCTACAACCAAACAAGCCAATCCTTTTGCTTTCAACCCGGCCCAATTTTTAGCCAAGTGCTGCTAGCTGATGAAATAAACCGCGCTAGCCCCCGCACCCAAAGCGCCCTGCTGGAAGCAATGGCATCTGGGCAAGTGAGTGTGGATGGCATCAGCCATCCCTTGCCCCAACCATTTGCTGTGATCGCCACCCAAAATGGCCTCGATCAAACAGGCACCGCTCCACTACCGGAATCACAATTAGATCGCTTCTTAATGCGCATCTCCCTTGGCTTTCCGGCAAGGGAAGCAGAGGCCCAGCTATTGCGTGGAGAAGGCCTTCCCCTAGCTCAGTTGGTTGGCCAAATAACAGCCGTTGAATTGCTTGAAATGCAGCAACAGGCCAAAAAAGTGCATTGCAGTGATGCGCTGCTTGCCTATGTGTTGGATCTTCTTACAGCTAGCCGCACAGCTGGCAACGGCTCAAGCCTTTCACCACGGGCAGGCCAAGCATTAATGGCAGCCGCGCGCAGCTGGGCATTAATTACAGGTCGCAACCATTGCGAACCAGATGATGTGGTGGCGGTTTTTGCTGCTGTTGCTGAACATCGCCTTGATGGCGGCCACCACCAGGGCCATGGCAATCCCCTTAGCAATGCCCTGTTGCATCAGGTGGATGGTTTGAGATGACGCAACAGCAAAACCTACGCATTAGCCTGCGGCGCGTTTTTATTTTGCCCAGCGCCTTGGGTTGGTTATGGGCAGCAGTTGGTGGGTTGCTTTATGTGATGGGTGTGAACACCAGTAGCAATGTGCCACTGATCCTTGGTTTTTTAATGCTGGCATTACAACTGCTAGCCATATTTCTCACCGCTCAAACCCTGCATGGTTTGCAGCTGCAATGGCCAACGCAATTAGAAGGTTGGGCGGCTGAACAATTGCCATTGATGCTGCAATTAGCAGTGCCAAAAGGCAGCCGTTATCTAGGCCTGCAACTAGGCCCAAGCGGCCAACGCTGGGAGGGGATTTGCAGAGCAGGTGTGCAGCAAATCCCAGTGCCATGGCAAGGCGAAAGCCGCGGCCTCCATAAACTGCCGCGTTTACGCATCGATAGCCAAGCGCCCCTTGGCCTCTGGGTGTGTTGGGTGCGAATACAACTAAACAGCGAAGCGCTCCTATATCCAGCGCCAATTGCAGGCGCAATAAATGAAATCCCCTGGCCGCAAGCCAGCGGAAAACAACAAGCCAAACCAAATATCGAACCCCATGATTTCCATAGCCTCCAACCCCATCGGCCCGAGGAGGGGCCCCAGCGGCTTGCTTGGAAACAATTAGCCCGCGGCCATGGTGAATTCAGCAAACGTTTTGAAGCACCCACAGCCCAAGCAGTGCTGCTAACTCCGCAAATGGGCATGGCAAAAGAACAAGCCTTAAATGCCATCGCGGCTCGAATTAAACAATTAGCCGCCAATGGTGAATGCTATGGCCTGCAGCTGCTGCAAATCAATATCAAACCTGGCAGTGGCAGCAATCATCGCCGCGAATGCCTACGCAGCCTTGCCCTGCTGCCATGAAACAAGAAGCCTTTATCCGCCAGGCCCAGGCATTACAAGCAATTGCCCTGTTATTACTGCTATCGCAGGTAATAACAGATCTGCTACCCGCCACCGCTTTTGGCATCCTGGTGGCCCTGGCATTGCGGTGGCAGAAAAAACTACCCCGGCGCCGTTTGATCAGCCTTGGCTTACTAAGCCTTTGGGCTATTAATCAATTAATAGCAGGTGCTGCCGGTTGGCTAGAAGCCGCTAGTAATTTGCTTTGGTTATTAGCTGCTTTAAGGCTGCTGGAAGCAAATGATCGCAAAAATATCGGTGGATCTGGCTTGCTTCTGCTACTTGCTTTAGGGCTTGCTGGTTTACAAGCAAATGGCCTTGGCGCCAGCTTACTGGCAGCTGCGGCGGCACTACTGGTGTTATGCAGCTTGCTTGGTGTTCAACAGAGTGCCGAGAAATTAAAACTTGGTTTATTTGGCCAGGCGGTTGCACTTTTAAGCCTTGCTTTACCATTAGCAGGTGGTTTGTTTTTATTAGCGCCACGGCTGCCGGCTTTATGGCAAATGCCAGGTGCAAATGGCGCCAGCACTGGCCTTAGCGATGAACTAGATCCCGGCAGCATCGCTTCCTTGGTGCAAAATGATTCAGCCGCTGCCCTATTGCAATTAAAAGAAATCCAGCTGCCACCACCGGAGGCTCGTTATTGGCGAGTGCGGGTACTAAATAACTTTAACGGCCGCAGCTGGCAGCCAGGGCCAACAGCTCCACTGGAAATAAATCCATTGCCCGTGTTGGCATCAAAGCAACAACAACACTGGACATACCAGGGACCCAAACGCAATACCTTGCCCTGGCCAGGGGTTGGCACACCGCAAGATCACAAACAAAGGATAAACCGCAATGGTGAATTACTAAGGGCAAGTAATAACAGCTATGTGTTGCTTAAAAGCACCAACCAACCCAGTTGGCAACTGCAACCGCCCCTAACAATTCAAAGCCAATGGCCATTGGGAAGCAACCCAAAACTGGAGGCTTTAGCAAGGCAATGGCAGCAGCAATATCAAGATCCACTCCAACGGGTAGCTGCTGCATATCACTGGTTTAAAGCCCAAGGATTTGAATACACCCTGAGGCCAGGCTTAATGCCAACTCAGGCACCGTTAGATTCAGTTTTATTTGAAAAGAAGCGCGGCTTTTGTGAACATTATGCCGCTGCATTAGCCGCCTTGATGCGCGCATCTGCCATCCCAGCACGGGTTGTTATTGGTTATCAAGGTGGTGAATGGCAACCAACAGCTGGGCAATTGCAAATCCTCCAACGGGATGCCCATGCCTGGGTGGAATTATGGCTGCCACCTGGCCAATGGCGCACTGTGGATCCCACGGCATGGATTGCCCCAAATCGCATCAGCCAAGGGGTAGCTGCCAGCCTTAGTGCCCGTGATCAAGAGCAGCTGGGCAGGCCGGTGCTGGGTTGGTTTAACCAATTGCTATTGCCCTGGCAAAAACTAGATCAAGGTTGGAGTGAATGGATAATCTCATTTGATCGCGCCCAACAAAACCTATTGCTTGAAAAATATCTTGGCCCTGAGGCCAGCTTTAAGGCAATTCAAATCCTGGCGGGCGGTTTATGTGGATTGTTATTTTTAGGTATTAGCTTGTTATGGCGTAAACAGCAGCTGCAAAAAGGTGATAAAGCAAAACAGCAATTAGATAGGCTATTGCATTATTTAGCAAAAAAACAATTGCAGCCAATTCCAGGCGAAAGCCTCGCTGCATTTATTGAACGGGCCCAGATGCAAGATATAAGATTAAAGCCAGATTTAATTGAATTCCAAGACGCCTATTATCGCATGCGTTTCCACGAAAATTGCGATAAAAAAACCGAGCAGAAAAGATTGCAGAGTGCGGTTAAGAACTTAAAACGTTTACGCTTTTTTGCTCAAGGCAGTTAACAGCAGCCCCTAAAGCCTTAATCAACCTGCGATTACCATTGCGATCACTTAGGGCAATGCGTAGATAATGATCATCAAGGCCAATAAAGCTGCGGCAATCACGCAAAAGAATATGGTGCTGTTGCTCGAGGGCTAAGCGCAAAGGTTCCAAACTTTGCTCGCCATGGATCAATAGATAATTAGCAGCCGATGGCATTGGCCTGATGCCATCTAATTGCTGCAACTGTTGATATAACCAAGGGCCTTCTTTTGCCAGCCACTGCTGCACCCGCTTTGCCCAATTTTGATCTGCCAATAATCCGCCCCCCACGGCTGCTGCAAGGCCATTAACGGGCCATGGATCCCGCCATGAAGCCCAAAGGGCTAAGCGATCCGGATGGGCAATTGCATAGCCAAGCCTTAAGCCAGCTATGGCAAATAATTTGGTGAGGCTACGCACCACCACCAGGTTTGGATATTTATCAATTAATGGCACTAATGATTGCTGTTCACCATTTGGCAGCAAAGTTAAAAATGCTTCATCCACAACCACTAATCCAAATTGCGGCAGCAGCAACTCAAGGCTTTTGCGGCACCAAAGCTGGCCGCTGGGGTTATGGGGATTGGTGATCCATAAAGCCCGGCCTTGATCAGCCAGTAGTGGCGCTGCTAATGCCGCTGTGAATGCTTGCGGGAAAGCAGCAGCCCATTGCAATTGCAGCGGCAGTGCTTGCCAAGGGCCATGCCAACAATCAAGGGCACGGCAGTAGTCGTTAAAACCAGGCTGGGGCAGCAGGCTATGGAAAGCAGCACTATCGCGAGCCGCCCAGGTGAACAGTTCAGCAGCGCCGTTACCCGGCAACACCCAATCAGGATCTAAGCCGTGGTGGCTTGCTATTTGGGCCCGCAAACTGGCATAGCGGCGATCGGGATAGGGCGTTAGTTCAATGGCAATCGCCCGCCTTAAAGCCCGCGGCAGCCAGCTGGGCGGGCCAAAGGGCACTAGGGATGCACTTAGATCAAGCAGCTCAGCGGGTTTGCAGCCCAACGCTTCTGCCCGCTCCTGGCGGTTGCCACCGTGGCGATGGGGTGTGGAGGGTGAATGATCAGGCACTGCACCAGTTTGGTTGTGGCTGGTGCCTTAAGTGGGTACAACAGCAGCAGATACCAGGTTCAAATGGCCAAAAGGCAATTGCTCTTACTGCTAATTGGCCTATTGAGTGCTGGCGGGGCAATGGCTGGGCCCGATGCGGTGTTGCAATTATTAGATAAAAAAAGCTGCAATGGTTGCAACTTACAAGGCGCTGATTTGGTTTATGCCGAATTACAAAGTGCGCAACTACCTAAGGCAAAGCTGCAGGGTGCAAATCTAGGGCGCGCAAACCTAAGCAACGCTAATTTACGCGGCGCTGATTTAACAGATGCCAGTTTGCAGGGTGCAAACTTATATCGCGCTGACCTACGCGGTGCAAAATTAAGGAGCACTGATTTGAGATCAGCAGATTTAACCGATGCCCGTTTAGATCCTGAACAATTAGCTAGTAGCCACACTGAAGGTGCAAAAGGAATCACAGCCCAAGCGCGCAGCTACGCCGAATTACATAATGCTGGTGTGAAGGCATCATTAGAAGCTAAACATCCAGAGGCAGAACAACGCTTTAGTGAAGCGATTGCAAAAAAACCAGATGCTGCCATTAGCTGGATGGCAAGGGGTATTAGCCGCCAGGAGCAGGGCCGAAATGCAGAGGCTGCAGCAGATTTAAATTATGCGGGTAGGTTATATGAACAGGCGGGAGAAACTGAACTAGGGCAACAATTACAAAAAGCAGCTACTGGGATCGCAAAGGGGCCGAAAACAGTGCAGGGCAATGGCATGGGTAGCCAAATGTTGAGTGGTGCCTGGAGCATGCTGCAGCAACTGGCACCATTAGCAATTAAATTAATGGGCCCTAGTTTTTAAGTGATTTATTGGCCGTAAACCAAACGCCTTGCCTCTGCACTTGATGGTTGAAAACCATAGCCATAGCTGCCACCTTGTTCATCATCAATAATACGTGGAGTTACCACAATTACAAGTTCAGATTTACGGCGCCCGCTATTTGTTTTTCTGAAAAACTGACCAAAGAATGGCAAATCACCTAGCACGGGCCATTTACTAACTAATGCTGCATCTGATTCTTGGATAACACCTGTAAGAAACAATGTTTGACCATCGCGCAAGCGCACCTTGCCTGAATCAAGGCTGCGTTTAATAATGTTATTAATTGCCAAATCAGCCCCTCCAACGCTTATAGTGCCAGCTGGAACAGCAATTGATGCCTGAGGGGTCATTTTAAGGGTTACGAATCCATTATCATCTATCTTTTCAGCTATAACTTCAAGGATTAGGCCAGCATTTTCACGCGTTGTGGTGCTTGTTGTGGTGTTGTTTGCATTATTGGTTACCTGAACATTAGTAATTACACTAGTGATTGCTTCCACCTTTGCCTTTTCACCCTCTTGAACCAGTAAGGTGGGATCAGCAAGAGTTTTTGTGTTTCTGCTTTGAATAGTAGCCGAAAGATAATCAACTAAACCATTTGGATATTTCATATTGTTAGGAACAGCCGGATTTCCGGGTTTTTCTACTACATTATATCCAGTAAGAGCCCCAGCAGGTGAAAAAAGTGGCCTTAATTCATATTCACTTACACCCAAACCAGGCTGCCCAGGATTATTAAATGATCCAAATCCTGGCCTTGCAAACTGATATCCACCGCCCGGCTTTGGCAATAGATTTCCCTCAAACGGAGTTGATCCGTCAATTTTATTTTGAAAGAGTTGTTTGTTATCAGGAAAACTAAACGGTGTTACTGCTGTTAATGGCGTACCACTACCATCAAACTTACCTGAGCCTAAACCCTCTCCAGGCGGCTTTAGGGTGCCGAAATTAATAAGCGCTTGACCTGAATCGTTTACTATAAAAGTATTACCAATTCGCGTTGCAAAACTATTGTCTATTGAAGTATCATTTTCAAGATCAATATTTAATATTTTCACATTAACCGCCACCTGGCGCTTGCGTAGATCTAACTGCTTTAAATAACCTTCCGCCACATTTACCAAATAGGATC
>Ga0214923_10004530_pt1 | contig 16719 bp, 21 predicted proteins | sample LL1510_MetaG_FD_177993 | JGI IMG/M metagenome (GOLD analysis project Ga0214923, IMG submission 177993) | Freshwater microbial communities from Lake Lanier, Atlanta, Georgia, United States - LL-1510 | ecosystem: Environmental > Aquatic > Freshwater > Lake | place: USA: Georgia | collected...
CTGGTATAGGGAAGCATTGGATATTAGAACCACAGCAACATATCCCTTAGAACGTGTTTTAACGCTCTGTAACTATTTAGAAGCTAGCTGGTTTGTTGGAAATAAGGAGGAATTTGACGAAGATCGATTCAACGAAATGATGAATGTAGCTAATGAAATCATCCTGCTTAGTAATGATGAGAAGATTCTCAATAGCGCTAAGAATGATATTCAAAGACTAGAAGCGCTCAAGGCAGAAACTCAAAATTAGAAAATATTTTCTAAGGACTCATTTTATATGTTGTTTCTAGTCTATGTTGACTTATTTTCAAGGTTCATTAGTTATGACTATGTTCCATGCATGAAATATCACTTGTTAGAAATATTTTTAATACTCTTGAGGCTGAATTCCCCGACAGATTCAGCGAAATCCGAAATATCTATTTAACTGTAGGAGAGTTGAGTAACGTACAACCTATCTTAATGCAAAATGCATTTGAGGCAGTGAAGGAAGATGACCCTAAATATAGAAATACAATACTTAATGTTGAAGTATTACCCATCAAAATATTTTGTGATTCATGTAATCAGGAGACTATTGTAAGTCAATATAAATTTATTTGTAAATATTGCCAGTCTTCCTCCCGCAACGTGATACAAGGGGAAGAATTATTAATCAGTAAAATTGAATTTATAACTTAAAAGCTATGAGTCAACCCAAAAGTAACAGAGCTCCAGTTGGAAGTGTACAATGTGAGAATACCACTTTGAATTTATTGAAGGCAAATGATTTTGTTGCAAAAGCAATTAAGGAGAAACTTGCTCCTTATAATGTGCTAGTATTAAATATATGTTCTTCTCCAGGAAGTGGTAAGACAACATTGATGCAGGAAACAGGGAAAAAATTAAAAGATACTTTGAATATTGGTGTTTTAGTAGGTGATCCCGAAACAGAAAGAGATGCTATTCGAATCAGGGAGTCAGGAATTGATTGTTTACAAATTGTAACTGGAGGAATGTGCCATATTGAAGCGCAGATGATATTACAAGCACTAGATCATTTTGATTATCAGCATCTGGATATATTATTTATTGAAAATGTTGGCAACCTGGTTTGCCCTGCTGCATTCGATCTTGGGGAAGATTACAGAATTACATTAATTGCCAGCACAGAGGGTGATGATAAACCCAAAAAATATCCACGAATGTTTTTGACTAGTGAGTTGATGGTGGTAAGTAAATCAGATCTTCTGCCTTATGTGCCATTTAGTGTAGAGGCTGTTACAAAAGATGCAAGGGAGATTAATCCTGATATAGAGGTTATAACTATAAGTAGCCTAAACGGTATGGGAATAGATGAATGGTGTAGTTGGCTGAAACAAAAAGTAAGTGAGAAAAAACAAAATTTAGTTACAACCTAAGTTCATTTGCAAAACATTCATACATATCATATTCACCTGACTGGTATAGTACAAGGAGTTGGCATGAGACCATTTGTTGTGCAGCTAGCGCTTCATTTTAAATTAAATGGTTGGATCAATAACACAACTGATGGGGTACATATTGAATTCAATGGTACTGAATATCAGGCAAATCAATTCCTTGATCGAATTATAAGTGCTCCACCTCCTTTTGCTTTAATTAGAAAGTATACTTTATTTAAAACCGATAATAAACTTTTCGATTCTTTTGAAATAATTGAGAGTGATGTTAATTCTATTCCAGATCTTTTATTAACTCCAGATTTTGGATTGTGTTTTGAATGCAGAACTGAACTGCATAGTGTTTCAAACAGAAGATTTCATTATCCATTCATAACTTGTACAAATTGTGGTCCGAGATTTTCAATAACCAAAAAACTTCCTTACGACCGATTGAATACTTCGATGAAAAATTTTTCAATCTGTGATACGTGTAGTCATGAGTATAGCACTGTTAGTGACCGGAGATTTTACTCTCAAACTAATTCTTGTCACAAATGCAGTATTTCAATGAAATTGTTTGAAAATGGTAAAGAGACAGAAACATTAAACCCGGAAATGATCTTGGAGATAATTCAACAATTTCTCAAAGAGGGTAAGATCGTTTCGGTAAAAGGTGTTGGGGGATATGTATTACTTTGTGATGCGACTAATTCCAGTAGTATACAATTATTAAGAAAGCGCAAACAGCGACAAGCTAAACCGTTTGCTTTATTGTTCCACTCAGTGGAACAGATGAAAACTTTTGTAGAATGGAGTGAATCTGAAAAGAAATGTCTTCAATCATCTGTCGCTCCAATTCTACTTCTCAAAAGCAAAAAAAATAGTGAACTTGCAATAGATGATATTGCCCCTGGCCTTTCCCATCTGGGTTGTATGCTTCCAAATTCACCACTATTGGAATTGATTGCTGAATCGTTCAATAAACCTTTGATTTGTACCAGTGCTAATATCAGTGAAAGTCCTATACTATTTCGAGATATAGATGCTTTGACCCATCTACATCACATTGCAGATATTATCTTGAGCCATAACAGAGAGATTGTAGCAGCACAGGATGATAGTGTGATCAAGTTCGCCAGATATTCAAATCAAAAAATTATTATCCGCCGGGCAAGAGGCTTAGCTCCGAATTTTCTGGGGTATATTCAAAATCAAGATAAATCTATTCTTGCTACAGGAGCGTTGATGAAAAGTAGCTTTACCTTTCAAACTCGTCAAAAAACATTTGTAAGTCAGTATCTTGGTAGCACAGGTACAATTGAGGCTCAAGAAATGTATCGGAATTCGTTGAAAAATCTGACTGATCTGTTGCAATTTAAACCTGAGAAAATTGTGTCAGACAATCATCCTGATTATTTTTCAACTCAGTTAGCGAAGGAAATATCTACTATTCATGCTATCCCGTTTAATCAGGTTCAACACCATAAGGCACACTTTGCAGCAGTCCTTGCAGAGCATTCACTTCTCGATAGTCATGAATCAATCCTTGGAGTAATTTGGGATGGAACAGGAATTGGTGATGATGCACAAATATGGGGGAGTGAATTTTTTAAATTTGAGAATAACAGTATGCTGAGGTGTTATCATTTTGACTATTTTCCTCAAGTACTTTATGATAAAATGTCAAGAGAGCCCAGGCTTTCTGCTATGGCAATTTGTGATGATGTATTAGGGAGTGATACTTTGTTGAAAGAGAAATTTACTGATGTTGAATGGTCCTATTATAAAAAGTTACTTGGAACAGGAACGAAAATCAATTGCTGTTCTCTGGGCAGAGTTTTTGATGCTGTTGCTTCTTTACTAGGTCTATCAGATAAGCAAAGTTATGAAGGGGAGGCAGCTATGCTTTTACAGGATCTTGCCGAGAAGTATACTGATGAATATGGTTATGATATCGGTGAGAGTTATTTTATGGAAGGAGCTCACTACTACCGAATCTCCACTAGTTCTTTATTCAGTTCAATCATACGGGATATTAACAAAAATAAAACTAACTCATTTATTGCTGCAAAATTTCATTTTTCGCTTGTTCATCTTGTCGAAATTATAGCTGGTAATATTGGTGTCAAAAAGGTAGCTTTTAGTGGAGGTGTATTTCAGAATAGTCTGCTCGTTGATATGCTTCAACAGTTGCTTCAAAAAAAGTTAGAACTTTTTTTTCACGATCAATTACCGCCTAATGATGAAAATATTTCATTTGGGCAGATGGTTTACGTTGATCGACAGATTGATAGCTCCTTAATTATCGATTTGAATGATGTTAGAAATCATGTTACTATAGAACAACCAGAAAATCAATTATTGATAACAGAAAAAGATAAATTTTAATACTATGTGTTTAGCAATTCCAGGTAAAATTCAAAGTATTGATACCATTCACAATGGGATGGTACGCATGGCAAAGGTCTCTTTTGGCGGAATCATTAAGGAAGCTTCGCTAGAGATGTTGCCTGCAGCTGATATTGGCGATTATGTTCTTGTACATGTAGGAGTAGCCATAAGTAAAATTGATGAAGCTGAAGCAGCAAAGACATTTGAATACCTTAAGGAAATCGGCGAAATCGATGAACTTATAGAACATACACAGGTAGATAAAAATTAATGAATCGTCTATGAAATTTATTAATGAATATAGGGATGCTTCGGTTGTAAAGGAATATATTTCTGAATTGCATAGGATTACTACAAGGCCATGGACAATCATGGAAGTATGTGGTGGTCAAACACATAGTCTTGTAAAAAACGGAATTATTGGTCTTTTGCCTGACAACATTACTATGGTGCACGGTCCGGGTTGTCCGGTATGTGTTACTCCATTACACTTGATTGACAAAGCTGTTTATCTTGCAATGGAAAGAAATGTTATACTTTGTTCCTATGGTGATATGATTCGTGTCCCAGGCAGTAAAAATAGTTTACTCGAAGCAAAAGCAAATGGTGCTGATGTTAGAATACTTTATTCTCCACTAGAAGCAGTTACTCTTGCAAAACAAAATCCTGATAAAGAAGTGGTGTTTTTTGCAGTTGGATTTGAAACAACTGCACCTGCCAATGCACTCAGTGTATTACATGCGAAGAGGGAAGGGATAAAGAATTACTCCATACTTACTTCTCATGTTTTAGTACCTCCAGCTATTGAAGCCATTGTAAATGATCAAACAAATATTGTTCAGGGTTTCCTTGCTGCAGGCCATGTTTGCACTATTATGGGAATTGGAGATTACTATCCCCTTGTAGAAAAAAATAAACTCCCTATTGTTATTACCGGGTTTGAGCCTGTAGATTTACTTCAGGGTATTACAATGCTCATAAAACAACTGGAGAACGGTGAAAATAAACTGGAAAATCAATACAGTAGGGTAGTAAAGCCAGAAGGTAATCCGGAAGCAGTCAAGGTAATTGAGCAGGTTTTTGAAATTACTCATCGTGACTGGAGGGGTATTGGTGAAATTCCTTATAGTGGCTACGAAGTGAGAAAGGAGTTAGAAGCATATAACGCTAATGTTAAGTTTGATATTCAACTTGAAAAAGCAGAAGAAAGTCCTGATTGTATTGCAGGGGAAATTTTAAGAGGTATCAAAAAACCAAATCAATGCCCGCAATTTGGAAAAAGATGCACGCCACTGAATCCACTTGGTGCTCCCATGGTGAGCAGCGAGGGGGCTTGCGCTGCCTATTATCATTTTAGTAATGTAGATGTACTTGTTTAGGTTCCCCTCAAAAATAAGCTTCAATGGATGCTAATATAAAAATGCAATTATCTTGTCCCATGCCCAAATTCGATTTTGATACCATTAATTTAGGACATGGTAGTGGAGGAGTATTGACGCATAAATTATTGAGTAGTGGTGTATTTGATGTACTCAAAAATGATCAGCTTAATCAAAAGCATGATGGTGCTATATTTGATTTGAAAGGACAACTTTCTTTCAGTACAGATAGTTATGTAGTAAATCCTATTTTTTTCCCGGGCGGTGATATTGGAGAACTTGCTATTAATGGAACTGTAAACGACCTTGCTATGTGCGGAGCAATGGCTAAATATCTATCATTGGCGTTTATTATTGAAGAAGGTTTGCGAATGGAAACATTTTGGCAAATACTTGACAGTATTAAAAAATGCTGCGACAAGGCAGGAGTGCAAGTTGTAACTGGCGATACAAAAGTGGTAGAGAAGGGGAAAGGTGATCAGATTTTTATCAATACTTCCGGAATAGGGTTAGTTCATGAACACGGCAGAATTGGGTTGTCCAGTATTCAAAAAGGAGATGTTCTTATTGTGAGTGGGAATTTAGCGGCACATGGCATTGCTATCATGAGTAAGAGAGAAGGATTAGAATTTGAAACTGATATTGTGAGTGATACTACAAACTTGAATTTTACAGTTGAAAAATTACTTAATAAGTTCGGATTGGATATTCATTTTCTTAGAGATGCTACTAGAGGTGGATTGGCTTCAGTGCTTAATGAGATAGCAAAGGATGGTTCACAAGGAATCGATATTCGACAGATAGATATTCCTATCGAAGAGCAGGTAAGTGGAGCATGCGAAATGCTTGGACTTGACCCGCTGTATGTGGCTAACGAAGGTGTATTTATTTTAGTTGTAAAAAAAGAAATTGCTAAAGAAGTCCTTGATTTTCTTAAAAATGATGAAAACGGGAAAATGGCATCTATAATGGGGAGTATCACAGATCAACATATTGGACAGGTAATACTTGAAAGTAGCATAGGCGGTAAGCGTGTTGTCAATATGTTGCCTGGTGAACAATTACCACGTATATGTTAATTGAAATAATTATAATTGAATAAAATTAAAAAGATAGCAGAATTTTATGGGCAGTTGGATAATCCATTGCTTGCTCCTCGAGGGGTATTTATGCATGATAACACCTTAGTCGTTTCAGATACAGGTCAAAACAGAGTTTTTATATGGCATGATTTTAATTTTCAAACATTTCAAAAGCCAAATGTCATTTTGGGACAAAAAGATGATCATCAGATGGATCGTAATGCTGGTAAAGAGGTCTCAGGCTCTTCTTTGCAATATCCATCCGGCATTTGGACCAATGGTGAAAAAATAATAGTTGCAGATGCATGGAACCATCGAGTTTTGGTTTGGAATCAAATGCCAACTAAAAATTTCCAAGAAGCGGACATAGTAATTGGTCAAAAAGATTTCAATAGTAATCTCCCGAACATTGAAGGTATAGGAAAGTCTCCAGACAATAATACATTGAATTGGCCTTATGGTGTTTATAGTAATGGCTCAGAACTTTGGATTGCTGATACTGGAAATCGTCGAGTATTGTATTTTGAAAAAATCCCTTCTAAAAATTTTGCTAATGCTAGTGAAGTGATTGGGCAGAATAATTTTTTTGAGAAAGATTATGATAATAATAATGCGGTCTGGCCATATTCAATAAAAGTTGGACACAATAATGATATGTTGATTTCTGATACACAATTTTGCAGAGTATTGTACTGGGAGCAGTGGAAAAATGCTATTAATAATCCACCTGATCTGGTAATGGGTCAAAAGGATATCAATGATAGCGGCCAGAATCAATACCAGTTGAAGCCAAGTGCTCATACTTTAAATTGGGTATACGATGCATGTTTTTTTAATAATGGTATTGTAATTGCCGATACGGGGAATAGCAGATTAATTCTTCATGATAAAATACCATCAACAAATAATGCATCTGGTTCATTGCAGATTGGACAGCCAAATTTTGAAACACATGGTGAAACTTCTTTGAGCATGAAAAGCAATATTAATAATGAAATGTACTGGCCTTTTGCAGTTAATGCTTCAGTGGATTTTTTGATTACTGCAGATACAGGAAATCATCGAATTTTATTTTATAAAATATAACATGAATAATATACCAATCATATTAACACTCTACGTGGGATTTATACACGCATTTGAAACAGATCATATTTTGGCAGTAAGCAATATAGTTACCAATCGAGATAAATCAATCAAGGCATTAAAAGATGGATTATCTTGGGGACTTGGGCATACCTCCACTATTCTAATTATGGGTACGCTTGTTTTATTGATGAAGTTTAATATATCTGATTCTGTGTTCAGTTATTTTGAAGCTGTAGTGGGTGTAGTATTGGTCAGCCTTGGAATACACAGGATAATTCAATGGTACAAAAGAAAATATTCGATGGCTGCAACTCATACTCATGAAGATGGGTCTGTAAACAATGGGTCACATTTGCCTGCTTTTTTAATTGGTTTATTTCATGGTCTGGCAGGAAGTGGAGCTTTAATTTTATTAGTAATGAGTGATTCTACTACAGTTGGAAATGGCCTTCTGTATCTGTTGTTATTTGGATTGGGCTCAGTGACTGGTATGACATTTGCAGCTGGAACTTTCAGCTTACCATTTAATAAAAAGATTATAGCTAATGTCAAACTTCAAATAATACTGGTATTTATTTCATCTACCCTATGTATTACATATGGGACAAAAGTCATTATTGAGAATATCTTCTGATATGAGAAAAAAGGAAAACTTGCTAAATGCTTTAATTTCTTATGGAATTAAAGTTCTTGATGATAGTTCAAGCAAAATCCAAATTGAAAAGGGGTATACTATAGAAATTGAATCAAATGGAATTTATAAATTATTGGGAGATGGACAGGTTATTGCTCCTTTTGATGATTTGGATGAGCTTTGCAGATTTATAATGATGTAATTAAATGTTTGAAAAATTATAAAAGTTGGGAAAAAGGGAAATTCAAATTTTAGCGCTGAGCACCAGTGAATCATCACCAGGAAATTTTTCATTAGTTCTTGAAGATCTGATTGATAAAAAAAGATTTGTTATAATTATTGGCACTTTTGAAGCTCAAGCAATAGCGATATATTTAGAGCGGATGGAATTGCCAAGACCACTTACACATGATCTTTTCAAAACCACAATTACGCAACTAGGGGCAACATTAAAAGAGGTAGTTATTCATAACATAGTTGATGAAATATTTCAAGCTTGGTTGGTGTTAACTGATTTTGAAAATAAAGAAAAAAAAGTAGATGCTCGAGCTAGTGATGCACTTGCGCTTGCAATAAGATTTGATTGCCCCGTGTTCATTTACGAACCTCTGTTACATAAGGCAGCAATTAGTGAAGAATTCGAAAAGTTTAGTTTTTTGAGAGGCTCTGTTTCGGAATATACACTGGAAGAACTTCAATCTCTTCTCAATGACCTCTTAGCCAAAGAGGATTATGAAAGTGCATCCAAAATAAGGGATCTGATACAGCGAAGAAAATGAGTATAAATGTCTTATCTTAAATCAACTGGTTTAATTAATATTTGAACACAATGTTGATGATGTATTCCTATAAAATTTTGAACAGTTTTTGGGGTTTCCTGAAATCTCCTCCCCTTATTGGACTTGAACAAATATGATCTAGATCAACAACTTACATGGGTTTTAAATAGGTAACATATTAACTTTTACGAATATCTTACCCTGCTATTAATTCATTTTGACGAGTCAGCGAAGGAATAAAATGTTTTTGGTGTAATAATTATGTGATCGAGTACATTAATGTCCAAATACTTACATGCTTCTCTAATTTTATTTGTAAGCTCCTGATCAGTGTTTGATGGATTTAGATTACCCGAAGGGTGGTTATGCGATAAGATTATACTTGTTGCAGCAATTTTGAGTGCAACCGATAAAATAAGTCTGGGATCTGCTATAGTTCCAGTCAGTCCCCCAACGGATGCTTCATATACTCCAATTACATTATGCGCTCTATTAAGATAAGCTACAACAAATCTTTCCTGTAATGATATTGTATCCTGGGGATAGAATTCCTTAAGCACATGGTATGCGTCCTCTGAACATGAAATTTTACTACCAAGCATCTTTTTAGGAATGTAACTTACCTTAATTTCTGCTGCTGATTGAGTGAGATCTTTCATAATTAATGTTTTGAAAAATCCCCTACCAAATGGCAGGGGACCTGATTAGATAACTCCGTTTTTGTGAATGAGTGATTGACTTAAAAGCTTTCGATCATCATTTACATTAATAATGAGTTTCCTTTTTTGATTTTCAAATTCAGGTTTAAGACTCTGCTGGAACTGGGGAAACATCTTGTAGAGAGTAAGTAACTCTTGCATGGATTTACATTCACCAATACGGTCTTGTACATCACTTGCATTGATATCTGATCCCGATTGACACCACTCTAAGATCGACTTTCCTACACCAGCTGAAAGCTTCATTTCAGGTTTACCAAAGAATAATCCGGTCCTGTCTTTAGAGGCTATGGCATTGTTTTTCATATCTAGATCAAACACCAAGGTCATCTCGTAGTCAAGGCCTTCTCTTTGGACCGATTTCAGCCCAACTTTTTCTGGAGCTACTCGACCATTTTTCTCATTCAGAACGTAATCCTGTTTGGTGCGAACCGTTGAGATCACATGAAACGGTGTCTGAAGAATCTTCTGTACAAAAGCATTGTGTCTTGGAGTAACCTTGTTCCAGTTGGTAAAGGAATTTCCTTGTAAGGAAGAATGATACTCAAGCAAGTTTTCCCACTCGTGTGTAACTGAATCAATGATTACCACCTCCATTTCTGCTTTCTGACACACATCTAACGCCTGGATGTAGTTCTCTGGAGTAAATGGTCCTGTCAGGTTTAGTACTTTGAATGCACCTAGGTGAGCATATAATTCAGCTGAGTGGTTTTCGGTATCAATGACTGCAACTTTACCAAAGTCATTGCACAATCCAAAAGCTATCAACAATGCTGAATATGTTTTGCCTGAGCCAGATGGTCCCTGTAATGACATTTTGATCTTCGCTCTTTTTCTTTCTGCTGTTTGTAATTGCATAAGTTTAAACTTTAAATGTTTAGAAATAAAAAAGGGGACCGGTTGAAACCAGCCCCCTGTTATCCATCAACCACAACTGCCAAGACGCTACGAACTACTTGTAGCGATTGATGGTGTTGTGTGTCCTACACTTGGTCGTGTGGGTCCGAGCAGTTTTCTGTGATTGGTTGGATAATCTAGATAGAAGCAACTTCGTGGACCCTTGTGTGTCCAATGGCATTTTCAACTTTGCTATCCTGAGAATAGGCATATGAATGCTGAAGCTTCATAAGCTCTCCCGTTCTGGGATTAACGAAATCATAAGGCTCTGTAATGACCTTTACAACTTCGCCGGGAAGCTTTTGGCCAATCATTGCTTCTGCTACAATTGCATTGAAGGTGCTGGGAATTGAGCACTTGCGTACTGTTGCATAATAGCGACCAGTTGTGCTGCTTTGAATCAGCTCAACGCCACCTGTGATTTCAAGGGCAATAAATGTCGAGCCGTCTTTGCGTGTTCTTTCTGCGTAACCTGTTACCGTTACCATAGTTTTTGTTTTTTGATTGTGATGAAATGGATGTTTGAAATCTACCATTGATCTTAACCTAATGCAGGTGTGCACCACTGCAGATGATCTTGAGATGATGGCAGTAAGTTGTATGTACTGGGAGCAGATGGTTAGTATAACGTTGTTTGCTCTGTAACTTTTTTGTAGTCTGGGGTTAGAGAGAGGGAAAAGTGTATCTGGATTTGGGAGGGGGTGCGGAGCTTCAAAGAGGAGGTGGGGTAGGTTTATGGGGTACCCATCAGAGAGATAAGCATTGGGGGGTAGAATGACAAAAACTACACCCCGGGGCTATTTATAGCCATCTTACTTTTTTTCAACTAAATTTTTGAAAATGAAAAGAATTCTTGATAAAAATGCGAAAGCAAGAATACTCCTTATAAGCACATACACAAAAAGGTATTCATTGTTTACTATGCTAGTTAAGTATGATCCCATCCTCTTAACCACTTAACTGACTTAACTGACTTAACTGAAATCTTGGTTTTGAAATTCTAGTTAAATGAGTAAAGCCAGTTAAGCAGTACAGAGGTTGCTTTTCGCTTAACTAGGTTGGTTAAGCCTGTAACAGCCTTTTTCCGGTTTGACGATTATTCTGTTCTTTTCCAATCGCTTCAGTGCAGCATGAATTGTGGGCTTGGTCATTACTCCAGTATCTAATAATCGTGTATATAAATCAGCTGTCTTAACGACAATTAAAGGATCTCCGTTTGTCAGCTCCTGCAAATGAGCCTGAAGTGTCATATCACTTCCAAATGTTTCATTTCCTGCTGTTGCAGAAGAGAGTATATCTGATTCATAAACTTCCTCTTCAGCTACGATCATTTGATTTGAGTCAATCGAAAATTTAAGGACAAATTCTGAGTCATCTGGCCAATATCTAAAGGCAACATCTTTTACATATCGAATATTCTGAGAACTACGATTAACACCAATCATGAAGTCCATCTCCTGCCCAATGACACGTGACCCTGCCATTGTAGCGATCGTTATGGGTCGATCATCCATTTTCTGAGAATGATGGATTAAAACTAATGCTATATTATGCTTGTGTGCCATTTCCCGAAAACGCTTCATCAGGTTTGTAGAAACAGAGGAGTCTTCGATTGAATCTGTTGTTGTCCTGGTAACTGAATCAATCATCACAAATCCAGGTTTTACTCTTTCAATTTCGGCATCTAATAGCTGCCATTGTTCCTCTGTTGTTATGTACCGGGCAAACGAGTCATCTACCACATATACGTTCTCTCTCCACGTTGGGTCTAGATTGTACTTACTTGTAAATGCTTCCATTTGCCTAACGTTCCTGACAGTCCTGCTTCGATAGTACTCTTCCAGGCTGATCAACAGAACTCTTTTATTATCACAGTTAACATCATCATTAAGAAAGCGTGTTTGCCCTGCAGCGATGCTAAATGCAAGATTTTCAACCAGCGTTGTTTTTCCTGATTTTGAGGGACCAAAAAAACATCCAAGACTTGGGCGTATGATACCTTTGAAAATTCTTGGAGGTTCTGGCAATCCTTCAAGCTTTGCTGACATGCAGTCGATGGTTAAAAAAGGTCCTGCGCAGTTCTCTATAATTGATTCTGTTGTCTCTTTCATTCTGAACATGGTTTGCATTTATGAAATTGCTCAAATACAATTCTTTCCAATGCCTCGAGCCCCTTAATTCTTACCCTGGTTACGTTCACGCTAAAGGGTGGGTTCGCTTTATATATTGTCTTTAACGCTAACTCGAACCAACCTCTGTTGCAATATTTTTGATAAGGCTCATTATTATTCATCAAATATTTTTGCTCTCTCAACCAGGCAGCGAATTTTTTTTCGCCACCTGGAAATTTTGTATGCTTTGCTGTTTGCTGTAAAGAAAATGTAGTAACTGAATACTTTTTCATGGGTAAGTTTTTAGCTGATATAAAAATTATTAGGGTGAATCCGGACGGTTCCAGTCTTAAGAAACTTTTCGAGTATGATATTTACGTCCTCTTCAAGCATGTCGATAATATTTTGACCAAGACAATCGGGTGATATTTTTTCACCTGATCTCAAGAGAGAGTAATGTTGTATTTCAACATCCCCATATTCGACACTACAATCATATAATGCGAAAAATCCTTGTTCCAGATAAAAGTCTCGTAAGTGCTCTGCAGTGGTAAATTTAAGTTTGTGCATGATATTTGATTTAATTATTAAAAGGAATGAGTTCACGAATTTTAAGATGCTCAAGATTTTTTGGCCATGAGTCCATATCAGCCCCATGACGATCACTTAATCCAAGCTTATGGTACTGGTATGTACCCAATTGCTTTACAAATATTCTTACGTGAGGCGCATGTGTTCTCAAGTCAGATATAATATGCTCGATCCATTCGATCTCGCATGGTCGGTAACGATAATGACCCTTATCGTTTCCACTTTCGCCACCAATTATCACCCAGTCAATATGTTTAATTGGGGATAAACCATCTACTACTGCCAGCACATTAATTGGACCCAATAGGGGCTCAAGACTTAAAAATCGTTTTGCTGCAGGAACTGTTGCCAAGATTGCTGCTCTGCTCCAATATTCTTGATTTTCTATACTTACTCCAAGATGAACATTGGGATAGCCCGGTCCCCAGTCTGCAGGCAGCCGCTCTGAAATTAATTCAGGTCTTTTTGTAAGAATCTGATACTGATTGTTACTCATATTAATTGTCTTTTAATGTTTCCCAAGCTTTGTTACGCCAAGCATCTGCCTCAGGAATAAAGAAGTCAGACCATGAGTTGACGAAAATTCGTTTTGATTTACTTTTTTTCAAAACTGAAAGGACTGAGGATTCATTTACTTGTAAAACCTGAGAAGGATTCCTTCCGTATCGTATTTGGTCCCGATACATATAACAGTATTTGCACCCGGGACTGATTTTGGTACACCCACGCCAAAAATTTATTGTAGCGTCGGTCCATTCAATTTTTGTTTTGTTACTCATATATGTGATTTATTGGTTGCAGTAGTTGAATTATCAAGATCTGATTTACGATAAAGCAGCCTGCTGCCAATCCTTTGTCCACGTATTCGCCCCCCCTTTGTATGGGTATGTAAGGTGCCCAGGCTAATGTTTAGATACTCAGCTGCTTCCTTTCGAGTAAGCAACTGTTCCTTTTTTGGGCCTACATCATTGACCTGTGCAATAGCTTGGGTCATACATCCATCGATCATCGCTTTCAGATCATCTTTTGTCATTTCTTGTATTATTACCATTGGTTATCGTTTTGACAAAAGTCAACTTTGATTTCTGGGGGATTTTGTCATTTTCCCCATTTTTTCAAGAACCGGCTTTTAATAGTTGCCAAGGCAAAAAAAGACCCCGATGTTTTATCGGGGTCTTTTTAATACGTCCTGAAATCTCTTCAGTCTAGATCAAATTTTGATAGAAGAGTTTTCGCCAAATCTGCAAAGCCAATATTTTCGAGTAGTTCAGCTGCTTCCAAAATATTACTTCGGTTTGCATACGGATTATTTTTTTTATTTGTACCCATCATGTCTTCCCGAATTTTCCGTATCGTAGATTCACTTTTATTAAGAATGATTCCCATTAACTTGTCAAACCTTTTTGTTCCCATTGGATCCATTTTTCTTTCGATAGCTTCATTCAAACCTGTTTCTTTCAAAACAATCATTAAACTTTGAGCAGAGACTTTTGGTCCGATATTCAGTGATAATTTTTCCATCAACTCTTCTAGAAGTTGTCCATTGTCACGTAAGGTGGAATTTTCAATTAAAGATTGCAAGTGTTGGTAATAGTAATGACAAGATTGAAAAAGGTAAGCGACAAAAAGAGGATTATTTTTATCTGACCCTTTTGCGTCCAAAAGAAATTGCATTTCAAAAGGCATAATACTTTGATACCGTTCAATCAAAGATTCCAAACTACGTTTGGATAAATCTGTAGTAAAATGATCAACCTGTCCCTCAAACTCATTTAGATACCTTTTGGAGTGGTCGTATACCTCTTCAGGTATATGACTATTACCTATGACATTCTGCTCAAGCCGCAACCATGGTACAATATTTATATCAGGATTCAGGAAGCGACGTTCGACTTCAGATTTTGATCTCAGTAGATATGTGATCCTTAATTTTTCATCACTGACACCAGATAAAGCAATATCAACTTTCGATTTCAGGCGCTCCAGCAAATGGTACTTTGATTCGTATTCTTCAAAGTTTTCTCTAGCATAGAATTCGATTTTTTTAAATTGCTTTTCTGGCTGCTTCCCACTTTTCTTTGATAATCGTGGCATGATCAATTGATTTTATTTTTACGTATCTTAAAAATGCTTTTTCTGTTTTATGACCCGATATAGCCATTATTGACAACGATGGGGTACCTGTCAAATATTCATTAGAGCAAAAAGATCTTCGTGCTGTATGAGTTGAAATTAGCTCATTTTTTTTGAACGTTTGCCGAGCTTTTTTTCCTCCTTTAGTTATAGACAACTCCACTTCCTCATTAAGCGTTGGTATCATGGCAGCAATTTCTTTTAATTCCCTGTTGGTAACTTGATTTACTTTTGCTTTCGGCAGAATCCCATTATACTTATCTATTATTTTTTTCACCATCGAATGGATTGGAACTGTTACTGGTTCACCGGTTTTAGCCTGTCTTATCATAATAAATGAATCTTTTATTTCACTAGGCTGGATATTTTTAAAATCTCCAAACCTGAGTCCGGTTTTACAACCCAGAACAAACAGATCACGTGTTTTATCGAGCTTCTTATGCTTGGATAGATCAAGCTGATAAATCTCTTCAATTTCTTTTTCCGTAAGGTATATTGCGTCCGTCTGTTCCTTTATTACAATAAATCGCTTGTTCTTAAATTTCATACTTGTGGTAATGCCGAGTTCCAGTGCTTCATTCAATACTAGCTTGATGATTTGAATATGCTTGCCTAAAGAGTTGTTACTATAGTTCTTTTCCTTAATAAGCCATTCATTGAATTCGTTGTAGAAATTGAGGTCAAAGTCGCTAAACTTCAGAGCAATATTTTTTTCCTTCTCATACAGTAGTACATTATTATATATAGTAGAGTACGTTTTGATGGTATTGATGTGGATTGCATGACCTGTTCTGTGGTTAGTTCTTATACCAGTCTTAGAGTCATCAATCATTTTTTTAAAGAATTTTACAAACTCGCCTCTCTCACCTGCTTTGAGTATCAATGGTCTTAGTTTGCTGGAGATCGCTTCCTGCAATTTCTTTGGATCAGGAGGGTTTAACCCACTTTCCAGTTCCATTCTTCTGAATGTTGTTCGAATAAAATTATCGATGGTGTTTAATCGCTCATTAAACTCTGGATGTTGAGGGTAAGAACGATTTTCAATCGCTCGCTGTCTTCTTGCGCTCCATTGTGCCGGTTTGATGAATTCATTTATATACACCTTGACTTTGTGTCCATTATAACAGATCCGGCAAAAAATTGGTCTTGGTCCTTTGGACCTGCTGCTTTTGAGGTAATAACTGATTTTCATAGTATACAGATTTAATTAATTAATGAAAAGGTTGCGCTTTTGTAACCCATGGGTACACTGGAGGGTACACCACGGGGTACACTTTCGCTGTTTTTATCTGTATTTATTTGGATTTCATTGCACTATCTTATGTCTATGCAATGACATAATTAGCTGCAAATAAGTGTAATATACTGTAAATCAACAATTTATGCACAGTTCGCCCCACACCACAAAGACCTCAACAGCAATGTTGGGGTTTTTTGTTTTAATGATTGCAGAGTTCAAATCCACAAAAGCCCAGGAAGAGATTTTGAGGTGTTTTATGGCGGGGGTTTAA
>Ga0214923_10004533_pt1 | contig 16710 bp, 16 predicted proteins | sample LL1510_MetaG_FD_177993 | JGI IMG/M metagenome (GOLD analysis project Ga0214923, IMG submission 177993) | Freshwater microbial communities from Lake Lanier, Atlanta, Georgia, United States - LL-1510 | ecosystem: Environmental > Aquatic > Freshwater > Lake | place: USA: Georgia | collected...
ATTCTTGGGTTTCCCCATTGAATTGTTATAAAATTTATAAATTTCAACTTTTTTATAAAGTTGGCCTTGTGTTCAACTTTTTTATAAAGTTGGCCTTGTGTTCAACTTTTTTATAAAGTTGGCCTTGTGTTCAACTTTTTTATAAAGTTGGCCTTTATGGTTCAACTTATTTACATATATATCAACCAATAAAATTAATTTATATAATTATAATTTAGATAAGGTGGAGAATAAATATTATACTAAAGATGAAGTTGCTCTACATAACAGTAGTGAAGACTGTTGGTTGATTATAAAAAATAGAGTATATAACATAACAGATTATTTAGATAAACACAGAGGTGGTAAAATGTTATTATTACATTATGGAGGTAAAGATGCTACAGAAGAGTTTAACAGATTGAATCATACGAAAAAGGCGAAAAAAATATTAGAAAGCTATTATATTGGAGAATTAGAAGAAGAAAAAAGTTGTGTTAATGGTTGTAATATACAGTAAATTATATATTTATATTTTGTAATTTTTTTTGTTTTAACTTATATTTAATTTTAGCAATAAATTTAAGAGAAAGAAGAGTAATAGAAAGTTTATAATTAGTGATTAAAAGTTGTACTTTGAAAGAACACAAAGAAGAAAATACATTTTCATAGGTAGAATAAAAAAATTCAAGATCTTGTAAATTTTGAATATTATTAAGATCTAATTTAACTTGGATTAATTTATTAGAAGAAACAAATCTATAATTATCTATGTCAATCAACATACATAATTCATTAAAATTTTTTGATGAAAGAAACATCACTAATATAGTATTAGAAAAAATAAAAATTAATTGGTTAAATATGTGTAATAAAAATAAAGTTATGATTATTATATATATATTTATATTCTTAGAATATTGCTTAAGTTTAAGAATAAAATTTTCTATAATTTAAAAATATTTTGAATATTTTTAAATATTTTTTTTATTATATTTTTATGCAGTATATTATTATACAAAATAGCATAATGTGTGAATATTAAGATTAATTTTTTTATTACAATCATAATCAACCATTTATTTAACTAAATCTTTACACCCCTGAAGATTTAAAGTGCCGATTTTACGTAACAAAAAAAATATTCAAGGTTTGCCCGTTACAGAGCGTGTAAATTATGAGTTTGTTAAGGCGACAACCTCAACTGATGAGTTTAAATGTGTATCTTTTATTATTCCTACCTTACACGCTCTTTTTATAAGAGGAAAGCAGGAACTGCACGAACAAGTCATCATAGACCTTTTACTATTCATTGTTATTATAATATAATAATTTTTATTTAAGTTGATTTATAAAAAAACGGCATTTTAAATCTTCAAGGGTGTAAATATAGTTTTGGCGACCCAAATCATTAGTCATAATATCATATTTTTATAAACCTCTATTCACTAAATTATTAATTTTATTGGTTGATATAAAAAAATTATTTAGTTAATATAGATAAAGAAAGATTATTTTTTTACCATATAATTTAAAATTTTTATTATAAAATATATAAAAGCACAACTATCTAAATTAATATTTAATTTTAACGATTATTGTAAGTAAAAAATTTTTTTTTATTTGTATTATTTTCTAATATCTTGATAATTTAATAAAAACCATTCAATTGTATCAAAAACTCCAAACTCAATATTTATATATTCGTAATTTGGATATTTACTTTTAAATAATTCATTAGAACATGTCTTTTTTCCTTGTCCTTGTTCATCATTTATTATTTCATATTTAACAGCTGGAAACTTCTTTGATATAATTTTTATTAAATCAACTATAAATATATCATCATCTGCTAATATTATATTTGAATAATTTATTGAATCAAAATTAAAAATCATATTTTTAATTATTTTAGAAATATCAATTGCATTAATTAACTGTCTCATACTATCTAAACCTGTTTTTATAGTTAAAATTTCATCAGATATACTGGCTAAATGAAATTTATGTATTAAACCTGCTACAACATGTGAGTTATTTAAATCAAAATTATCATATTTACCATATATATTGCATGGTGTAATACATATATATTTCCGATTGTATTGTTTATTATAATTTTGACATTGAAAATACATTAGTCGTTTTGCATACCCATATGATGCATTTGAATCATGTGGATAACCCTCCATAAGCATTTCTTCTGTCATTGGATATTTAGATGGATTTGCTGGAAAAATACATGTCGAACAACAAAATATTCCGTTTTTAATATTATATTTATGTGCATAAAAAAGAATATTTTCATTCATTATAATATTTTCTCTAAACATTTCTACCTTATATTTTAAATTCTTAAATAGGCCGCCAACATTAGCAGCCAAATGAACAATAAAATCTATTTTATTTTCAAAAAAATATTTATCAATAGATTCATTTGATAATAGATCTAATTCAGACGATCTTGGAAATAACCATAAAAATTCTGTATTGTTATTACACGATTCTTTACAAGAATTAATTAAATCTTGTAGATTTTTTCCAATCATACCACTTCCACCAGTTACCAATATTGTTTTCATATTTATATTATGTTTATAATTATTTATTTTTAAGTTTATATAATACAAAAAATATATATAATTATTACATATATGACAGCAATTAAATTAGATACAATTTTTTTTAAAAAAGGTGATTATAAAATTTCAGTAAATATAATATGTGATTATACTTCAAAAATAAATATTTCTATATATAATGATTCAAACAATATTTCTAATAAATACAATATAGAATATTATAATTGGTATAATGAAGTTTCAACATTAAAAACTTATCATATGGAATTCTCTATAATATTTGAAGATAAATATAATATTGAAATTACAAATGAAGAAAATAATAAAATTAAAATTAGTTCATATACTTTAACAGATCAATCTAATCAGAATATTATATTTAATTCAGATAATAGATTAGATTGTCTATTATTAAATGAAATTAGCAAAAATCTTTCAACCAGTAATAATGGATTTAAATACCCTTTGATATCTAATACATTTAATGAAGATGAAATATTTGCATTATCTAAATTTATAATATCTGGGGAAAAATTAACTATGGGAACACATGTAGAAGCTTTTGAAAAGCAATTTGCTAATTATATTGGTTCAAATTATGCTGTTATGGTTAATTCAGGTTCTTCTGCCAATTTATTGGCTGTAGCTGTAGTAGCAAATTATATGTATAAAAATAAATTAAATCCAAATGATGAAGTGTTAGTTCCAGCATTATGTTGGTCAACAACAGTATGGCCCTTAATTCAATGTGGCCTTAAACCTGTTTTCGTTGATATTAATCCTCAAACAATGAATATCGATGAAAATAAAATTGAACAATATATTGGTCCTAATACTAAAGCACTAATGATAGTTCATGTTATGGGTAATTGTGCAGATATGGATTTAATCATGAATATAGTTAATAAACATAAATTATTACTTATTGAAGATACATGCGAATCATTAGGTAGTTCATATAAGAATAAAAAATTAGGTTCTTTTGGTGAATTTGGAACATATTCATTTTATTATTCACATCATATAACAACTATTGAAGGTGGTATGGTTATTACTAATGATTATGATAGTTATAATTTATTAAAATCATTAAGAGCACATGGATGGACACGTAATTTATCAAAAGAAATTCAGGATAAGTATAAAAGAGAATTTTCAGAAATAGATGATAGATATATGTTTATTAATCTAGGATATAATTTAAGACCTATGGAATTACAAGCTGTTATGGGTGAAATTCAATTAAAAAAATTAGATGATAAAAATATTAATAGAATATATAATTTTAATAAAATTAAAGATCAAATAATGACAGATCATAGAAATAAAAATTTAATTAATTTACCAATATCACAAACAGATTCGTATATTGCCTGGTTCGGTTTATGCATGTATATTAATCCATTATATGAATCAAAATTAAATGATTTTAAAAATTATCTAACATCAAATTCAGTTGAAAATCGTCCGATTATAACTGGTAATTTTGTAAGACAACCATATTTTATTCTTAATAATTATAATTATAAATTAGATGATTTCCCAAATGCGGATTTGTTACATAATTGTGGTTTATATATAGGATTATCATGTGAAAAGTATTCGGATGAAAGTATTATAAATTTAGTTAATATAATTTTTGATTTTTTTTTGTTAATAGATAAATTAAAATAAAAATTTAGTAATAAAATTTATTTTAGCTATAAATTTAAGAGTTAGGAGTGCAGTCATTAATTTGTAGTTTGTGATTAAAAGTTGGACTTTGAAAGAACACAAAGAAGAAAATACATTTTCATAGGTAGAATAAAAAAATTCAAGATCTTGTAAATTTTTAATATTATTAAGATCTAGTTTAACTTGGATTAATTTATTAGAAGAAACAAATCTATAATTATCTATATCAATCAACATACATAATTCATTAAAATTTTTTGATGAAAGGAACATCTCTATATTAGAAAAAGAAAAAATAAGTAAAATAAAATAAATTATTTATATAATTATATAAACTAATAATATATAGTATGGATAAACTAATATATCTTATATTAAATAAAAAAAATGATTTGGATGATAATTTAAATATTAATATATTATTAAAAGGAGATTATATTAATTATGTATTTGTAGATATAAATAAAAAGGATAAAATATATTATAATAAGAATGATAAAACAATATATGTTAAAGATAAAAAAGATAAATTAAAATACAGTTTATATTGGATATATAAACAAAAAAAATATGAATATGTATATGTTATAAATAATAATAACATAATAGATATAATTTATGATGAAATTTTTAATTATAAATTTTATGCAGGTAATTTTAAAAAAGAAAAAAAAATAGATTATCCAATAGATAACTACATTATTGATAAAAAATGTATTAAAATATTATTACTATCAATAGAAAAACAAATTACAAATAAAGAGATTAGTAATTTGTTTAGAAAGTATAAAATATATTTAAATAAATCAAATAAAAATATTAAAAAAATAAATAATAATTTAATATTAATCAATAAAAAGAATAATTTAGAATTTATAATATATACAAAAAAATGTGGAATATTTATTTCTAAATTTATAGAAAAAATTATTAAAAGTTTAGATTATAATTGCAGAACAGTATTTGAAATAAATAATGAAGATATTAATAATAATAATTTAAGAGAAAATGAAATTTATATAATATTATTTCCTCAAACATTAAAAATATTTCCACAAAAAAATAAATATATCATATATCAATTAGAACAGGTTAAACAATCAAAATGGATAGATGATACATATTTAAATAGATTAAAAGATAGTTTAATTTCATGGGATTATTCTATTGAAAATTATAATAATTTTAGTCTAGAAATTAGAAAGAAATTATTTATATTTCCAATACCTATATTAAAATTAAAAAATAATAATGAAAATAATAATACATTTATGTATGATATATTATTTGTTGGAGATTTAAATGAAAGAAGAAAAATAATTCTTAATTTTTTAAAAAGAAAATATAAAATATTAATTATAAATAATACTCATTTTTATACAGATTTATACAATGAAGCCAAAAAATGTAAAATATTATTAAATTTACATTTTTATAATAATGCAATATTAGAAACTTGTAGAATAAATGAAATGTTAATGTTAAATAAAATTATAATAAGTGAATTACCAGATGAAAGAGATTATTTTAATTTAGAATTATATTCAAATTATATTATTTTTACAGAAGAAATTAATAATGAATTATCAAATATTAATAATTTAGTATCTAAAATAGATTTAATTTTAACAAATAATAATTTATTTAAATTACAACAAAATATAACAAATAGTATTAATAATAAAATTTTTGATTTATCTTCATTTTTATTTTTACAAAGTTTAAAAAATATAAATTTATTAAATAATAATAAAAAATTAGATTATTATTTAATAAATAATATTAATTATAATAAAGAATATAAATATTTTAATAAAATTGCTATAATAACAAGTAATTTTTATAATGATAATATAAATTATGAAAATATAAAAAATTTAAATAAATATTATTATTTTGATTGGTTTTGTTTTGGAAAAAATAATGATAATGTAAATAATTTAATTAACTTTAATGATATTATTATAACTGATGATAATCAAAGTAAAAAATTATATAATATTTATTATAAAATAAAAAGTCATAATAATAATTTATTTACTAAATATTCTCATATAATATGGTTAGAACCTGATATATTTATTAAAAATAAAAATTTTGTTACTGACATTATTAAATTATTATTAACAAATGAAGATAAAGAATATTTTTTTTGTAAAAATGAAATATATGATACATTTGAAAAAGCTTATAATTTAAATATAAAAACAAAAGAGAAAATAGAAGAACAATTAAATAATTATTCAATTCAATTTGAAAATAAAAATTTTATATTTTTTAATTCTAATTTTTTTATTTTAAAAAATAATAATAATACCAAAAATATATTAGATTCGTGGTGGGAAGAAATTTTAAAATATGATTATGAAAATAATTTATCTTTATCTTTTATTATAAATAAAATGAATTTAAATTACTGTACTATTCTTAAAAATGATATTATTAATAATGAAAATAATCAGATTGATTTTAAATCAATAATAGATGAACCTATAGTAATTTTTGTTATATCACCAATAATTGAATCAATTGCAATAAATTTTTCAAAATTTTTTACTGAATTTGATATAAAAAATAGAATTATTTATGATTTAACAGAAGAAATATGTATAAATTCAAAAATTAATGAAATTTTTATTATAATTCACAATGATGCAATCCACAATAAACTTCCAAAAATATACATAACATATCAAGTAGAACAAATTAATTCTAATTATTTTACAAAAAAATATTATGAACAATTAGACAAAAGTATAGTAATATGGGAATATTCTATAAGAAATAAAATTAAATATGATAAAATAAATTTAAATAAAATATTTTATCAACCAATGCCATTTTATTATGATAATAATATTATTACTTATGAAAATAATATTTATGATATTGGTTTTTATGGAGCAATAAATGAACGTAGATTAAATATTATGAATAATCTATCAGAAAAATTTAAAACAAATATTGGTTGGGGTAAAATAGGTAATGATAGAGAAAATTTAATTAATAATTCTAAAATAATATTAAATTTGCATTATTATGAAGATTCTTCATTAGAAACTTGTAGGATAAATGAAATATTACAAAATGATAAAATAATTATATCAGAATTACCAGAATCAACTGATTTATTTAATAAAGAATTATACGATGACATAGTAATTTATATTGATATTATAAATAAAGATTTGAGTAATTTAGAAGTTCTTACCAAAAAAATAGAATATTATTTAATACCAGAAAATTATGAAAAACAAATTAATAAAATTAAAGAAAATAGAATTAAACTACATAATAAAAATAAATATTTATTATCAAAAAATTTATTAAATATTAATAGTATTTTAAATTTTAATAAAAATAAATTTGAATATGAACTTATTGAAAATGAATTGTATTGTCTTCATTTAATAGAAACACCTTACAGAATAAATAAATTTAAAAATCAAGAATTTATACCTAAATTTACTATTTTTCCTGCTATAAAGTATTCACCAGGTTGGATAGGAACATGTTATTCATATACTAATATTATATGGAATGCAAAAAATTTTGGTTTAAATACAATAACTGTATTTGAAGATGATTGTAAATTTAAAAATAATTTCTATAAAAAATATAAAATCATAAAGAAATTTTTAAATAAAATACCAAAATGGGATATATTTGTTGGAATTATTGCTAATTTACCCAAAGATACAAATATTATAAATATTTACAAATATAAAAATATTACATTTTTAGAAATTGATCGTATGTTAAGTATGGTATTTAATATTTATAATAAATCATCTTATGATATAATTCTTGGTTGGGATGATAATAATAAAAATGTTCATACAAATACAATAGATCAATTTTTAAAAAATAAAAATTTATCTATTATAACAACATTTCCTTTTGAATTTAGTTGTACTGATATTGATAGCACTTTGTGGGGGAAAAATCTTTATAAAGAATATAATGAATTATTTAAATTATCTAATGATATTTTGAAAGAAAAAATAGCTAATTTTTCTGGTAAAATAATTAAAATTAAATAAAATTACCAATAACAACCATCTTCTATTTTCATATATCCTTCCGGTTTATATTCATCTGGAATATTTTGTATCCAATATTCTTGATTAATTGTAATATTATTTCTATTTCTATTATTCATTATTCCAAATAAATCATGTAGTTCTCCACCAATAGTACATACATTTTTATTTTCTAAATTAAAAAATTTTTCAGCAAATAAACAACTATATGCGCCACAGCTAATTAATACTGAATCAAAACTATTTATATCAATTGTTTGTTTAATTTCATTAAATAATATTTCACATGTTTCCAAAATATTATGATGAGGACCATTATTAAAAAAAGTATATATGTTTTGATAACATATAATATTATTTATATCAGGAAAATTTTCATAAATCTTTTTACAATTTCCAGAATCAATTTGTTGTTTAACTAATGATGAAAATGGAGATAATATTAATAAATTTTTATTACTTATAAAATTAAAAATTTTTTCTTTAGGTAGATAGCCAAAATCTTTATAATTAAAATATTCTTTAAATTCTTCTTTTAATTGAAGAATATTTTTATTTTCACAGACTATTTTATTTTCATCATTAAATCTATGAATAAATAAACTTAAATTATCAGAATTTTTTAAAAATGTTAATAATATATTTAAATACTTAATATAAACTTCCGGATCTTTATCATTATGTATAACGTCAAAATAATTTCCATTCATAGTTTTATCATAATATCCGGATGTAGTATATAACCATTTCGTAAATGTATTTTTCATTTCTTTAAATTTAATATTTTTATATTTTTTACACCAATAAATAAATAATAAAGTTGTTTCCGTAAATCCTAATCTTAATAATTTAACCGGCATTTATAATATATATATATATAATAATTATATAAAATCTTTATGCATGAATAATCCTATTCCAGCAGATATTTTTAAACCAGAATATAAATTAATTATATTATCCAAATCACTATTTTTTCCTAATTGATCATTATAATTTATTAAAATTTCCTCTAATCCCAAATATTTATGATTATTTTTACTAAATATACTAATTAAAGGTAATATTATATTCTTTAAATAATTAGTTTTTGCTATAAAAATATTATTTGACCATCTTTGATTATCTAAAGTTGTTATATACCATTTATAATTATTATTAAATTCTTCTAATTTATTATTATAGACTTTATTTGGTTCATCTAACCATGATAAACTCTCTAATTTATAAGGAAATCCATCTATATTTTGATTTTTCCAATTTTCAACATCAGTAGGCATAGAATATAAAGGCTTACCTGGATTATTTGAACTTCTTAATTTTACAATATCACTTTTATTTTTACTTAAAAGTTCTATACAATCTTCTAATATTTTATATGTAACTTCTTTATTTTCAATTAATAACCAATCATTCTCAGAAAAAATAAAATATTCTGTTTTACATTTTTCTACTAAATTAATAAATCCATCTAATATACCAATATTACTAGATTCGCCAAAATAATTACATTCATATTTATTTGCTATATTAATATCTTTATCAGATATCTCTTGAAAAAAAATTAATCTATTTTTAGATTTAATAATATCAAATAATCCATTATTATAATGACTTGATAAAGTTTGTTCTAAAATATTATGTCTTTTCCAACTAAGATAACCTATTGTAATTTCATTCATAATAATTTTATATATTTATAATGTAAATATATAAATAAAAAATTAATTTATATAAATTTATTATATATAAATGAACATAAAAAATATTTTTGACATTAAAAATATTTATTACATAAATCTTAATGAAAGAATTGATAGAAAAAATCATGTTGAAGAACAACTTTCTAAACTTAATTTAAAGGGTAAAAGATTTAATGCAATTAAAAATAATAATGGAGCTTTAGGATGTACTTTAAGCCATATTGGTTGTCTCGAAATTGCAGTTAAAAATAATTTTGATCATATATTGGTATTAGAAGATGATGTTTTATTTTTAGAACCAGAATTATTTATTAATCAATTTAATAAATTTTTACAAACTCATGATGACTGGGACGTAGTTTTTTTAGGAGGCAATAATATAGCACCTTATACATATAAAGATGATTATAGTATAAAGGTATCCAAATGTCAATGCGCTACTGCATATTTAATTAATACTGAGAAATATATTCAAATAGTATTAAATAACTTTAGAGAATCTATAACACAAGGATACCCGTGTGATTTATATTGGTGGGATTTACAACAAAAAGATAATTGGTATTTAATTATTCCTATGACTGTAGTACAAAGAGAAGATTATAGTGATATTGAAAAGAAAAATGTTAATTATATTGAACAAATGAAAAATTTAAAATATTAACTAGAATAATAATTACAAATTTATCTTTATCCAATCATTTTTAAATAAATCTGATGTATCGTGATTTTTTAAATTATCACCAAACCATAAACTAGGATATGTTACTATTTTATTTGGATTATTATTTAAATAAGCACCCCACCAACTAAATGTGCTATTAGCTAATATATTATGATTACAAAAACTCATCATTAACATTTCATCATAATCTGGTAGTGTTATAGATTTTACAAAATTTAGTTTAGGAAAAATATTCCTTAAATTATTAATATTTTTTTCAATAATATCTTTATCTTCAGGTAAATTTTCTCCAAAATATATTACCTTATAATTATTTATACCCGTATTATCAATTATATGATTTAATGCTGTAATATAATAATTATTTGTTATTAACGGATGATATAGTGGAAAATATTTATAATCTCCTAAACGAAAATGTAAGCTTATTGTATTATTAAAATCATATTCTTGTCCAGAATTGGCTAATCTTAAATTATTTTTAAACAATTCTATGTTATTTTTTAATCCAATTATTTCACAAATTTTATTAAAATTATGAGAAAAATATTTATATGACTGAAAATATCCATATAATAAAATATTTTTACTTTTGTCTATTTCATTATTAAAAGCTACATAATTAAATTTATCTTCATTTATATTAATTTCTATTTCTGGTTGATAATGTATTATGTATTTTTGTAATTCTAAAAAAAAAGTATCCCAATAAACACCACGACATATAATATATGGTAATCTGAATTCTTGACCTATATCTAATGCATATGAAATAGTCGCAAAAATCTGAAATAATTGATTTCCTAATCCCCCCATAACTTTACAAAAAATCATAAATATATATAATAATTTATATATATAAATTTATTATTTTATATTTTTATACTTGTTAAATTTTAATTATATGTATTATAACATATATTATTATAGAATATTATTTTGGCTTATAATAAATATAATAATTTAATGGATTTGTTAAAGGATGTTCATCTTCTGTTATAATTTCTTTATTTTCAATAAAATTATAAATTTTAATAAAATTCCATGTTAAAAAACCATGACTAGTATAGGGATTTAATACTTTTTCGGTATATAAATTTCTATATTCATCATTTATTTCACTATATGCATAGTTACTAATTAAAAAACTATTTTTATTTAAATTAAAATTATCTTTTATATTAAATGTCTCTATTGTTATATTATGTAATTCTAAATATTTTTTTTGCAATAATAAAGCTTCAGGTAAATCAAAAATTGTATATGATTTTAAATTAATTTCAAATAAAGATGCCAATTTATGTAAAAATAATGATAAACCACCATAACCACCACCAATTTCTATAATATTTAATTCATTTAAAGAACACTTTTTAGCCCAATCTAATATTAAAAAAGAATGTAAAATATATCTTAAATTTGATGGAGAACAAATTATAAAATTATCAAAAGAATTCTTGATTGTTTTTCCATAAGAATCATTTTCATTACAAATATTTATTAAATATTCTTTATGTTTTGTAAAAATTTCATTAAATCTATTTTGTAACTCATCCATATATTGACATCCTATATTATACGTAACATGTTCTAAAATTTGTGTATATCTTGGATCATTCTTAAATTTCCAATCTACTGGATCTAATTTTAAATTTTCTAAAATTACTTCTTGATAAGAAGAATAATCTATATTCATATATTATATTACTATATAAATTAATTTATATAATTTATATAATTTATGTTTTTTTATAAAATTATTATTACATCTTTTCATATATGTTTTTATAAAGATTGAACATACCTTACCACAGTCACCTACGAGTGAAGATTTATAAATGTCGGTTATTTTTCAATAAAATTAACCATTGGGAAACCATTAACTAACCATAATCTTGTTGATAGATTATCATTTAATTCAATATCATTTTTATTTGGAATAGTAATAAATAAGTTTTCATTTATAATAAAATCTAAAATAGGTTTATATTCATTTTTTAAATTATTATTATCACCTGATTTATCATTTAGTGTAAATAAAAATGTTCGGTTGTCTAAATGTTTATAATATTGTGTAATTGGTTGATTAGGAATAATAAAACAAATAATATAAGAAATATCTGGATATTTTTTATCTAATACATATTGTAATTTTTTATAATATTTTACTTCATCATCATATTTTTCTCTTACTATTGTTCGTAAAAATATACAATTATTTTTTCTTATTTTTTCATCAAACCTAATAATTTTTCTTTCAAAACTTTCAATAACATTTTTATCTAACAAATTATGATTGTTATGATAAAAACCAACATACTCGCCTACAAAACCTACCCAATTTGGAAACCTATTATCTTTTTTTATTTCTTTTGGAAAATAATTTTGAAAATTATTTTCAATACAATCTATAATTCCTTCAATAGAAGTTCTTACACTATCAAAAGGTAACGATGGTTCATTAAATAAATCTAAATCTTTAAGAGCAATTTTTGTTCCACACCATCCACCAATGGAAATAAAATTCATTTATATATATATTATTTTTATATTCTAAAATAATTATGAAATATAAAAGTTAAGATAAATCACAAGAAGAAATTTGAAAATATTCAAATGTTCTCCAAGAAGTTTAATGAGGTGGATAAATTAGTATAAAAATATTAGTAACATATATAGACAAAAATAGAAAACCAGTAGCATATAAATTATAAAATACCAATTTTAGTATGTCTTGTAAGAAATAAATAAAAATAAAATAATTACCTTCATCTAATATGTAATCACAATAATTAAGTAAAGTTGTAAAAGATTAAAAAAATTTTATTTATATATATATAATATATATGAATATTGATAAAATTAACAATTTTATAGAAAAAGGAGGAAAACATTTTATTGATGATCTTATAAAAAAATGTATAAATATTAAAGATAAATTAGAAAATAAAGATATATTAGATATTGGTTCTAATCTTGGATTTTTTTCTCATACTATTTGTGATAATATGTTATATAATTCAATTCACCTTTTTGAACCACATCCATTATATTTTAATTATAGTAAAAAACTTTTAGAAAAATATAATAATATTACTTTTAATAATTTTGGAGTTGGTAATAATTATGAGGATAAAATATTATACGCTGATAGTAAAGATAATATTGGCTGGAATACTTTTTTAACAAAAGATCCGAATCAAAATGATAACTTTATAGATTATATGGATAAATATGAGTGTAAAATAATTAGATTAGATGATTATTATAAAGATATTAAAAATATTGATTTTATTAAAATTGATGTTGAGGGTTATGAAGCACTAGTAATTGAAGGAGCTTTTGAATTAATTAAAAAATTTAAACCATATTTATATGTTGAAGTAGGATGGGGGACAAATCATCCAACATGGGAATATAATTATAAAATTTATAAAAAATTATTTGAAATAGGATATAAGGAAGTTAATTTTGAAAATATAACTATGGATATTTTATTCGAACCTATATAATTAAATTAATCCACATATTTAAATTTTCTTTCAACATAAACTTATTATTTAAGTTTATTTTAATATTTTCTCTATTATTTTTGATCTCCATAATTTTTTTTAAAGTTTCTTTTTTATCATCAAAATTTACTATATAATTATTATCTATAATTTCTTTAACAGCACCACTTCTATAATCTGCTATTACTGGTGTTCCTAAATAATAACTTTCAGCAAAAACACAACCAAATGTCTCTTCAAATGTTGTTGATAATACTAATAATGAACTTTTTACTATTTTTGAATATTCTTCTTTATTTACTGGACCATGAATTATTACATCTTCACCATATTTATCTTTTAATTCATTTACATAACTAGTCCAATTATCCCAATCATAACCTGGTGATAACAGAACTAGTTTTAAATTATTATCATTTTTTTTGGCATATTTAAATACTTTAATAACACTCCCTATTCCTTTTTGCCATGCTGAAGCATAAGTAATATAATTTTTATTTACTGGAATATCTTGATTTTTTATATTTATATATTCTTCTTCATATAATATATTATATATAACATTTAATCTTGATTCTTCAATGTTAAAATTATTATTAATAAAATAATTTTTAAATTTCTCTTTTATAAATTTACTAACAAAAACAAAATTTATATTTTTATTTTCATAAAATTCTTTTAATACTTCATTTTTTAATAAATTATTATCATTATAATAATTTCTTTCTTTTTCATTATAATCAAACATAAAAACATATTTTTCTACAAGATCATGTATCCATAAAATAATTTTATTATTTTTTATTTTATTATAAATTTTTCCATTAATATTTGGAAGCATTCTTTGAATTATAATTGTAGTATTAATATCTATTGAATCATTAATTAAATCATTTTGAAATGATTTATATTGAATATTATCTATATTTATAAAATCTTTATTATGATTATAACAAATAATTTTATAGTTTTTTGATAATTTTTCTATTAAATTATAAGCTTGATATTCACTAGCTCCAATTGCTCTATTTTTAATGGATTCATGATTATTATTTGTTGTTAAATCTAAAAGAATAATATTTTTCATAATATAAATTATATTGATATTATAATTTATATTTATTTAATAAAAATATATTGATATTATTTACAATCATAATCTACCATCTCTTTCAATAATTCATTAATACTTGTTTTTGCTGTCCAACCTAATATTTGTTGTGCTTTTTTTGGATCCCCTAATAATTGTTCTACTTCTGCAGGTCTAAAATATTTTTCATCAACAACAATTAATTCTCTACCTGTATTTTCATCATATCCAATTTCATTAATGCCTTCGCCTCTCCATTTAATATTAAATCCTTTATAACTAAAAGCAATTTCTATCATCTCTCTAATTGAATACATTTTTCCTGTAGCTAAGACAAAATCATCTGGTTTATCTTGTTGTAACATTAACCACATTCCTTCTACATAATCTTTTGAATTCCCTAAATCTCTAAACGAATTTAAATTACCAACTGTCAATTTATCTGTTTCACCTTTCAAAATCTTGGCTAATCCTAATGTTATTTTTCTTTCAATAAAATTATGACCACGTCTAATACCACCATGATTAAAAAGTATTCCATTACAAGCAAATATTTCATAACTTTCTCTGTAATTTTTAACAATCCAATATGCGTATAATTTAGCTACTCCGTATGGAGAACGGGGATAAAATGGTGTTGTCTCTGATTGTGGAACTTCCTGTACTAATCCATATAATTCACTTGTACTTGCTTGATAAAATCTTGTTTTATCTTTTAAATTATTATTCATTACCGCTTCTAATAATTTTAATGTTCCAAAAGCATCTGAATCTGCAGTATATTCCGGCATTTCAAATGATATTTTTACATGCGATTGTGCAGCTAAATTATAGACTTCTAATCTCTCCATATCAGGATATAAATTATTTATTTCATTTAATATTTTATACAAACTTGCTCCATCTGTCATATCTCCATAATGTAATTTTAAATCCTTATTTGAAAATATATGATCTATTCTATGAGTGTTTATAGAAGACGAACGTCTTATTAATCCATGAACCTTATATCCTTTTTCTAATAATAATTCAGTTAAATAAGAACCATCTTGACCTGTAATTCCTGTAATAAATGCTACTCTCATATTTTAATTATATTAATATTCTTAAAGAAATTAAAATTTAAAATATAATCAATTAAAATTTACTCAACTAATATTATTATATTTAATGAAAACTATACTTATAACAGGAGGAACAGGACTTGTTGGTAGTGCAATAAAAACTATTTCTAATAATTATAATTATAAATTTATATTTCTTTCTTCACAAGATTGTGATTTAACTAGTTATTCAAATACTTTATACATTTTTTCTTCATATAATCCTAGTCAGTAAAAGTATATCAAACTCTATCAAATAGAGGATTACCTTTCTAATGCAATAATTTAATATTACATATAAATTGATTAACAATTTGTTGACTAGTTCTCTTAGATACT
>Ga0214923_10004535_pt1 | contig 16709 bp, 13 predicted proteins | sample LL1510_MetaG_FD_177993 | JGI IMG/M metagenome (GOLD analysis project Ga0214923, IMG submission 177993) | Freshwater microbial communities from Lake Lanier, Atlanta, Georgia, United States - LL-1510 | ecosystem: Environmental > Aquatic > Freshwater > Lake | place: USA: Georgia | collected...
AGCATGACGCCGATCGTGATTACTACATGTCAGCTGAGGAAGCCTGTAAATATGGTCTTGTCGACAAGGTTGTCCAATCACGCAAGGAATTAAAAAATGTGCCCACAAGTAGTAAGAATGGCTTGCTCTAAGCTTAACCCGAACATTTCATACTGATCGTTACGAGGAGACCGAGAAGGCTGATGGGGTACACCGGCGGCCCAGGAGACCGCGGGGGAGACTGCCGCGGGGGAGACTGCCCCGCGGGGGAGACTGCCTTTAGGCAGCCCTTCAAAGGGCGAGACGAGCACTGGTGTTGCCCAAGTCACCATGTGAGTCTAACGCAGGATCCACCCTCCTTTCCCGGTCTCCGCAGTAGATCCGTGTGAAATGTTCGGGTTAACGGAGAAAGCCCTGGACCAAGGAAAGGACTCCTTTGGTATTTTTTTCAAGCTGTTTGATATTCCAGAGGATAAATCCATGGTGGTTGGTTGGAATGGAGCGTTCTATTTGAAGCTGCTTAGCGATTTCTTGGACAGGCCAGTGATGCTCTTCTAAATTCTCTAAAGCAATGCCCGGGTAGATAGGAATATTGCGTGGGTTAACTTGGGGAGAGCGCCACCATGCTAGTAGAGAACGAAAGCTTTGAGGACCACCATCACGCCAGTAGAGTTGTGGCGCCATGTAGTCGACCCATCCTTCACGCATCCATAGAAGCGGATCGGCATAGAGTTGATGAAACTGATCTAAACCGGCAACGACAGTACTCGGTTGTCCTTTGGTATAAATGCCAAAGGGGCTAATCCCAAAGAGCATTCCTGGTTTGGTCGCATGAATCATGTAACTGAGATTTTTAACAAGAAGATTAACCGAGGCTCGCCTCCAATCTTCCACAGCTAGCCTGCCTCCTGAGGCACGGTAGACATGATAGGAGGTGGCATCGGGAAATTTTTTGCCTTCGAGGCATTCTGGGTAAGGGTAAAAATAATCATCCAAATGCACACCATCGAGCTGGTAGTGCGTGATGAGATCATGAATAACGCTTAGGATATAGCGTTGTGCTTGTGGGTTTCCTGGATCAAGCCAGAGCATTTTGCCAACTTTACAGACCATATGCGGGTTACGCCTGCTGATATGATGAGAGGAACAAGGCAGCGAACGATTCAGGGCAACTCGGTAGGGATTACACCAGGCATGAATTGCAATTCCACGGCGATGCCCTTCTTTAATAAGAAACTCAAGCGGATCAAATCCTGGAGACGTACCCTGTGTGCCAGTTAAATAGCGACTCCACGGTTCACTCGCAGAAGCATAAAAAGCATCAGCTTCTGGACGCACTTGAAAAAAAAGAACATTGAGGTGAGCCTTGTGTGCTGTGTTAAGGAGCATGAGGAGTTCCTTTTGCTGCTTTTCTCGTGAGAGCCCCATACGCGAGGGAAAGGATAAATTGACCACCGTGGGAACCCAGGCCCCTTGAAATTCATGGCACGAAGAAGCAGCACGCGAAGTCTCAGCGTGAGCTAAGAGAGTGCTCAGCGAGATCAACAAGGTGAAGAGGAAGATTTTTTTTAATTTCACGAGAAAAACGAAGAGAGATTTTTTGAACTCAATTGCCAGTCAAAACAGCCAGATCATACAATTTCTTTTCCGTTGTAGAATACGAAATTTACCTCACAAAGGTATCACTCTCCATCATCGGTAGGCGTTTTAAAGAAACATCAAGACGTGGAATACAAGCAATGAGGGCTTGGGTATAGGGATGCTGGGGACGGGAAAGAATTTCTTCGGTTTCCCCATATTCAACAATGCGACCTTGGTACATAACGGCCACATGATGTGCCAGCCCGCGAATAATAGAAAAATTATGCGTAATAAACAGGAGTGCCATGCCGAGTTCTTGCTGAAGCTCACGTAATTTCGCTAAGATCTGAGCTTGGATTGTGACATCGAGCGCTGTTGTCGGTTCGTCAGCAATGAGCAGATCGGGTTGTGCACAAAGAGCCATTGCAATCATCACGCGTTGCTGCATACCTCCGCTGAGTTCATGAGGATAACGAGAGAGTTGTTCTTTGGGATGTGTAATGCCTACGATTTCTAACCAGCGTAGAATTTCTAGATCGTGATCATGAATGTCAGGGCGGTGCAGCTTGAGACTCTCCGCCATTTGACTGCGAATCGAGTAAACAGGGTTGAGCGATCTAAAAACATCTTGAAAAACATAGGCGATACGTCCTCCACGATATTTTCTTAAATTTGCTTGAGAGAGGGAAATCAAATCGACGCCATCAAAAAAAATATGACCTTCGCGGTAGACCAGTGGAGGTGATGGTAGAAGTTGGGTGATGGAAAGTGCTGTCACGCTTTTGCCACTACCACTCTCACCAACAATGGCCAATGATTTCCCATGATAAAGAGATAAAGAGACCTGAGAAATGAGAGAACGTCTTCCATGAGCACTTAAAGCGTCAATAGATAAATTCTTAATTTCAAGCAATGGGGTTGGTGTTTTAAACATGATAGAACATTAAAAAGAGAGGGAACTGCAAGAATGATTTAGCCCGGATATTTCATCCCGCAGGTTCATACTGAAGCGTCATGAGGCGACTTGCAAAGCTTACTTAGAGCGGATATTTCATACTTTTTCGTCGCGAGGCGCCGTGAATCCTGATGGTGACACCACCGGTGGTCCAAGAGACCGCGGGGGAGACTGCCTTTAGGAAGCCCTAAAAGGACGAACCGAGCTTCGCCAAGCGAGTCAACGCAAGATGAAAATTTTGACGACGGCTGTATGAGTACATATTGACTCGCTCGCCCCTGCTCGGATCGTCCTTGCGGGCTACCACTAACCTAACGGTTACGGCAGTCTACCCCAGGCTCTCCCAAGCAACTGGTGTTGCCCGAGGAGCAATTTGAAGCTGACGCAGTATCCATCAGCCTTTGCAGTCTCCTCGTCACGATCAGTATGAAATATCCGGGTTAAATATCCAAATTAGGCTAAAAAATGTTCGCATAAATCTTGGTTCTAAGACACTATCAAGACCGTTGCTTATATTCCCAATATTTCATCCTGATGCTTCGCAAGACGCTGCCCAGGATGATGCAGATAGAAAAGGTGATCCATTTTGCAACCTTCCTACTTTTGCAGAACAACCCGGGCTGGATGCGTCCATAGTGGCTGGAAGCGCAATTCGAGCCTTAAACACAATGGATCTCTAGCCAGGAAATATTAGCTCTCATCTCCTTCATTTACTTTTCATGATTTCTTCACTCCGTAAAACGCGCATCATAGCTACCCTTGGTCCTGTTAGTGAAACTCCAGAGCGCCTTCGCGAGATGATGCAAGCCGGGGTGAATATTTTTCGGTTAAATATGAGTCATGCCAATCATGATTCGGTTCGCAACCTTGTGCCAACCATCCGTCAGATTGCCGAGGAATTAGGACTCATTATTGGTATTCTCATGGATACACAAGGACCGGCCGTACGCACAGGGGATCTTCCCATAAAATTTGAACTTAAGGTTGGTGATATTTTAGAATTCACCGTGCGTGGTGCTAAGAGTGAAGAAGTCTACTCCGTCAATGTGAATTATGATGGGCTCATTGATGATATCTCTGTAGGTGATGTCATGCTGGTAGATAACGGCGTACTCCATCTAAAAGTTCTAAATAAAGAAAATAATCGTATTCGTTGTGAGGTCTTAACCCCCGGACCGCTAGGATCACGTCGTCATATTAATCTTCCCGGAGTCCGCGTGAATCTTCCCCCGCTGACAGAAAAAGATATTGCTGATGTGGCGCTTGGCTGTGAATTAGGCGTCGACTTTATTGCACTAAGTTTTTGCAGGGAAGCCAGTGACATTCATGAAATGAAACGTGTCATTGCCACGCATCAGGGCACAGCGCGGGTTATTGCAAAAATCGAAGATCAATGTGCTGTAAAATGCATCGAAGAGATTATTGAGGCCACCGATGCGGTGATGATTGCACGCGGAGATCTTGGTATTGAGTGCCCGATGGAGGAGCTCCCTATTATTCAACGACGCATCATGAAAAAAGCCATTCAGCTTGGGAGGCCGGTCATTGTGGCAACGCATCTATTAGAGTCGATGATTGAAAATCCCGTCCCAACACGCGCTGAGATTACAGATGTGGCTAATGCTGTTTTTGAACAAGCCGATGCCATTATGCTTAGTGGAGAAACTACGGTTGGAAAATATCCTCTTGAATGCATTCGGGTCATGGACCGGGTAGCGCGTCGCATCGAGCGTAGCGGCTATGCTCCTTACGCCAAGCAAACAGCATTAGAAAACGATCAAGAAAAAACAACACGAGCCGGAGTTTCCCTTGCCAACTCTCTCCCTCATTCTGGCCTCATTGTTTTTACTTCCCATGGCGTGATGGCAGACTATGCAAGTCAGTTGCGTCCTCAAACGGCGCCTGTTTTTGCCATTACCTCTCAAGCAGAGGTAGCACGTCGGCTGATTCTCAATTGGGGAACCCATCCTATCGTAGCCTCGAAAAGAAAAGGCATGGAGCAGATCTTATCAGAGGTTGAAGAGATACTTTTAAAGAACTCTCTTATGGAAAAAGGAAATTCGTTAGTCATTCTAAGTGATCTCGAAGAGGGAGAAAAGAATGTAGATTCTATTGAACTTCGAAAAATCTAGAAGACTCTCCTCTGTTTTATAGAGGCTCCTCTAAAAGAAGAGTCTTGATCGTTTTAAGATCTTTATCAATCTGCACTTTCAGATCTTCTACACTCATAAATGTGATTTCCTCTCGAATAAATGAGATGAATTCTATTCTCACTTCTTCACCATAAATATCGCCAGTAAAATCAAGCAGATAAACCTCGAGAGTAATGATCTTATTAATCCAATAAATGGTGGGACGATACCCAATGTTCACCCCTGCATAATAAAGATTCCCACGTACACATGCCTTGGCAAAGTAGACTCCACTGGGCGGGAGCTGCATGTGATCAACATTAAGATTTGCTGTAGGAAATCCGAGTCCCTTGCCACGTCCCGCTCCATGGATAACGGTCCCACAAAGTGTGTATCGATAACCAAGGCAAGCGGCAGCATTTTTAAGATCACCTATTGCAATAAGACTGCGAATCCGGGTGCTGCTCACAACTTCCCCTCCAAGACAAACGGGATCCATTGTAATAACAGAAAATTGATGTCTCCCTCCCAACTCACGTAACAAGGTAATATTCCCCTTGCCTCCTTGACCAAAGGACCAATTGGCTCCTACACAAAATGCTTTGAGCTCTGGAGCGGCATCCATAATTGCATCAATAAATTTTTCTGCCGTAGTCGCTGCAAGAGCTCCATTAAAGGGAAGTACAAGGAGTGCATCAGCACCTAGTGATTCGATCAATGTTCTTTTTTGCGAGGCATTCGTGAGTAATTTTGGAGCTCTTTCGGGTCTCAAAAATGCCGAAGGATGCTGATCAAAGGTCATCACCACAAGCTTGGCGTTTAATATCCTTGCTTCTTCCCGGGCTCGAGTAATGAGAGCCTGATGCCCTAAGTGTACCCCATCAAAAGTCCCACCAACAAGCACGAGAGGGCCCGAAAGACTTGCAAGTTCACCGATGGAAGAAAGAATCATCACAAAAAAAGAGCGTTATGACTTGTGACCATTGCTAAAATGAAGGTGAGGATTTACTACATTTTTAGGCTCCGCGGAGTCGTGAGACTTCCGGCAAACTAAGCACTCTGCCGAGCAATTCCTCACGAGCAGTTTGCTTTAAGAGTGCCGCAGGAAAAGCACCATCAACAGAGAAACGACCTGATTTCGTCCGCCTTAAGGATTGTAAATGTGCTCCGCAGCCCAAGTCTTGACCAATGTCATGCACATAGGTGCGAACATAAAATCCTTTACTACAAACCACCCGAAAATCAACTTCATCGCTACGTTCCCCTAAAACTTCATGGGCATAAACACGCACAAAACGAGGTTCACGTTCCACAATTTTACCAGCACGAGCTAATTTATAAAGAGGCACTCCCTCTTTTTTAATGGCAGAGACCATCGGTGGTATTTGATAAAAATCACCATCATATTTTTGAAAAGCAGCCTCGAGGGTTTCACGATCAAAAGCGGGCACCAAACGTGTCTCTAAAATTTTCCCTTCTGCATCTTGCGAATCAGTGACAGCACCTAATTTCATTGTCCCACTATATTCCTTATCCTCACTCATTAGAAGATCTTGAATTTTAGTACCTCGTCCCAGAGTAAGCATGAGGAGGCCTGTTGCGAGGGGATCTAAAGTTCCACAGTGACCCACTTTTTTAATACCAAGAACGCGTCGCACGATGGCCACCACATCGTGAGAGGTCATCTGGCTTGCTTTATCAATGAGGAGAACACCATCCATAGAAAATGCTAGTAGGAAGTTGAAGTGATATTAAGAACTTTGGTAAGGCGCTCTAGAACGTTTTTTTGAACAAATTCTAGATTCCCTGAAATAGATGCTCCTGCAGCCATATCATGGCCTCCACCACCGTAGTACTGACAAAATCTGGAAGCATCTAAGGAATGATTTTTGGAACGCAGACTCAAGCGTATTCTTCCATTGGGCAGTTCTTCAAAAAATGCGGCCACCAGTACCTCTTTAATGGAACGCAATGTATCAATAATTCCTTCTGTATCTTCGGGAGAAATACCAAGTGCTATCGCCTCGGAGCGGCTTAAAGAGGTGCTTGCAATGCAATTATCAGCCGAAAATTGTGTGTGCACTAAGGCATGTTTTAAGAGTTCAAAACGTCGGCGTGGTTGCGAAGCATAGATCTCTTGTGAGATTTTTCCTACATTTACGCCAGCACGAATGAGTTTTGTGACAATCTCAAAGGTCTGAGCAGAGGTCTTGTGGTATTGAAAAGAGCCGGTATCAGTCGCTATCGCAACATAGAGGTTCGTAGCCATTTCAGGAGTGATCGGGATTCCTTGCATGAGGAATCCTGCTGCAAGCATTTGTCCCGTGGCAGGAGCTCTAGGTTCAATCCAATTGCACTCCGTAAATTGTTCGTTACTCACATGATGATCAATGGCCACCCAGAGTGGTGCTCGTGCACGAGCAAGAAGAGTCTCTCCTAATCTATTTTTTGAAGCTGTATCCAGGACTAAAACGGCATCAAAATGCTCGACTTGTTCTGCCGGCTTGGCTAAGAGGGATGCTCCAGGTAGGTAAGAAAATTTTTCAGGCAATCCATCTTCATTCCAAACAGTGATCGCGTGACCTTCATTTTGCAACCACATTGCTGCTGCAAGTGTAGAACCAAGAGCATCCCCATCAGGACGAGCATGACTGACAATTAAAATACGAGAGGCCTTTGCGAGTGCCTCATGAATTTCTGAAAAAGAATTTCCTTCCAGGAGATCTCCCATAGGATCGGAAATACTCAGCGGATTCTTAAGAAGAGTGGGATCGTTAGTATTGCAACGCATCTGGTACTGTTTCTTTGTCGAGCTTATTCATGAGGTCAATCACACGCGTCCCACGTTCAATCGATTCATCTAAGGCAAAAAGTAGATGTGGTGTGTATTTGAGAATAACGCGTTTGGATAATTCCTTTTGAAGAAAGGAACGGTTTTTGCTGAGAACTTGGAGTGCCTCTTTTTTTTGTGCTCCTGTACCAAGGGCACTAATAAAGACATGTGCTCTTTTTAAATCAGGTGTGATATCAATGGCTCGCACGGAAACAAGCGGCGCTTGAAAACGGAGCTCTCGCATCATCAATACCCCTAGCTCTCGCTTCAGCAGCTCAGAAACTCTCACTAATCGATAATTCATGGAAGGTAATGGATGAAAATAATAAGTAAGAATGGAACAAGGGGAAGAGTATCGCTTTGTGCAAACAACTCAATCACGCAATAGAATGGCAGACTAAGAATCTTATTGTTGTTGTACAGTCAAACAATCATGACTTACTCAGAGTGCTTGTGCTACTTTTTCCAAAGTATAGCACTCAATGGTATCACCGGTTTCATACTCGGTAAAATCACCCAATCGAATACCACATTCAAGACCCGAGCGGACTTCTTTCACATCTTCTGTAAAACGACGCAAGGTCGCGATACCTCCGTCATAAATGACCTGACGACGACGAATAACTCGCGCCCGTGCTGTCCGTAAGATACGACCATCAGTGACCATAGAACCAGCAATCACACCACGCGTGAGATCAAAAACTTGTTTCACCAGAGCATGACCGATGATGGCCTCTCTTAATTCAGGATCAAGCAAACCGGTCATTGCATCACGCATCTGATCGATCAATTCATAAATAATACTAAAAAGCTTTACCTGAACACCTTCATGTCGCGCAACTGTAGCCGCAGAATTCTCAACTTTTGTCCCAAATCCAATAATAATCGCATTAGAAGCACTTGCGAGGAGGACATCAGACTCGGTAACAGGCCCAACGGCCGAGTGCATAATTTTTAATTCAATTTTGTCCTGAGGAATATCAGCAAGCGTCCCAATGATGGCTTCTAGTGAGCCTTGCATGTCACTTTTTAAAATGACTTGAAGGACTTTTTTCTGATCTTCTTGAAGATCTGCAAAAAGAGTTTCTAACGTAGCCCGCTGCGGTGCAGCTAATTTCAGACCTCGAAGGGCTTGAAGCCTTTCTTCGCTGAGTTGACGCACAGAACGCTCTTCACTCATGACGAGCAATTCATCACCAGCATTAGGAAGACCACTAAAACCAAGGATCTTCACAGGAGTAGAGGGACCTGCACTTTTAATAGGTTTTCCTAGATCACTCATGAGTTGCTTGACCTTTCCCCAATAGTTTCCACAAATGAAGGCATCCCCAACATGCAATGTTCCCGTATTGATAATCACTGTTGCCGTAGGTCCTCGCCCTGGCTCTACTTGGGCTTCAATCACATTTGCCCGCGCCTCTTGATGAGGATTCGCTTTTAATTCTAACATCTCAGCTTGAAGGAGCATCATTTCTAAAAGATGATCAATCCCAGCACCACTTGTTGCAGAAACTTCACAACACACCGTCTCGCCACCCCAATCCTCAGGGGCGAGTCCATGTTCTTGAAGCTGCGCTTTAACACGGTCGACATTAGCTGTCGGTAGGTCAATTTTATTAATTGCCACAATGATGGCTACATGAGCTGCACGAGCGTGATTTAAGGCTTCTAAGGTCTGCGGCATGAGACCATCATTTGCCGCAACAACCAAGACAACGATATCAGTGACGGTGGCTCCTCGCGCACGCATTGCTGTAAAGGCTGCATGCCCCGGCGTATCAATAAATGTAATGGGTTGGCCATCACGCTCAATCATATAAGCCCCGATATGTTGGGTAATACCACCAGCCTCGCCCAAAGCCACCTTGCTACGCCGAATGGCATCTAATAAGGATGTTTTGCCATGATCTACATGCCCCATAAAGGTGATAATAGGAGCACGAGCAACTAAGGATTCTGATGTGTCCTCATGCCTAATGATAGGAAGAGGAGGTGCTAAAACTGGCACTTCTACTTTATGCACTCCTGCACCAGCAATTCGTTTTTCTCGCTCAAAAATAAAACCATACCGATCGCAGAGTTTTACAGCCACATCGGCTTCTACTGATTGATTGATGCTCGCAAAAATATTCATCTCCATGAGGTCATGAATCATCTTGAAGGGCTTGACGTTCATTTGAGCGGCAAGCTCTTTAATCATGATCGGCGCCTTAAGATGCAGCACCTTGCGATCTTCTACTTGAGAGGGACCAATCGCAATCATTGAGTCACTGCATGGATCTTGATCTACATTTTCTAAAGAAGCTAAGGCAAATGGTGCTTCCTCAGCTTGCACCTGCTGCACAGGTTCTTCCCTGATTCCAATACGCGGAAGGGCCTTCCCACGAGAAGAGGCAAGCACGTGCGCTGAGCGAGGTGCTTTTTCTTCAATCAGCGAAAGCCTTGGTAATATCTTTGGAGGAAGAGGTGCTGGAGTATCTTGAGAAGATCCCTTCATGACGGAGGTCGATCCATGCACTCCTTTACCAGGAGTGCTAGAGGTCTTATTTTCAGAATGTGCAGAGACTTTAGCTGAATTTTTAGAACCGCTTTTTACATGAGGCAGCATCTTTCTAGAACTTTTTCCTTTTGAGGACGAGGATCTAGAGGATAAAGATGTTGTTTTAGGTGGCATTGTTAATTTTCTCTTGCAAAAGAGGCTATTGAGAGGAATTTTCTAAATGTTGTTTTGCTGCTTTTAAGATTGTTTCCGCACGTTCTAGATCACAGGGAAGCAGTTCGGCAATATCCATTGCTTCGGCAGTGACGATGACTTCAAGGGAATTCATACCACCGTCAGCTAATTTTTTAGCTTCCGCTTCACTAACGCCTAAGCCAAGAGCTAACTGATGAGCAGCTCCAGCCATTTGTTGCTCGAAGACTTCGACCGCGCTGCGGTCCTCTGTAATCTCAAGTTCCCAGCCTATCAGGCGGGATGTCAAACGAGCATTTTGGCCACGCTTGCCAATGGCAAGAGCCAACTCTTCCTTATCAATGCTAATATGAATTGTGTGTGAGCGCTCATCAATCTCGGCACTTTTAATCCGTGTTGGCTTCATGGCTTCTTTGATAAATTCCTTAGGATCCTCATACCAACGAATGATGTCCACTTTTTCGTTATTTAACTCGCGTACAATATTTTTGACACGTGCTCCTCGTACTCCTACACATGCTCCAACGGGATCTATTTTTTCATTCGCGCTATAGACAGCGACTTTTGTTCTAAAGCCGGCTTCACGAGCGATCGCCCGAATCTCAACACTACGATCAGCGATTTCACTCACTTCAATTTCAAAAAGCCGTCGAATAAAATTTGGATGACTCCGAGAAAGAACGATTTCAGGACCTCTTGTCCCATTTTCTACAGCAAGCACATAAGCACGCAGACGATCGCCAATGTTGTATTCATCGGTGACAACACGCTCTCTTGATGGTAAGACTGCTTCAAATTTACCAAGATCAATAATCACATCAGAGCGTTCAAAACGACGCACTGTCCCATGCACAATTTCCCCAGCACGATCTTTGAACTCTTCGTAGATCATATTTTTTTCGATTTGACGGATGCGCTGAGTAATAGCCTGCCGTGCTGTTTGTGCAGCAATACGACCGAAATCAGAAGGAGTGACCTCCACTTCTACCTCATCACCAATGAGAGCATCCTTCTTGAACTGCTTAGCACGTGCTAGGGTAATTTCCTCTTGAGGATTCACCACAGTTTCTACGACAAGAGGCTTAGCAAAGGCGCGAATATTTCCATTTTTAGGATTAATATCAATGCGGACATCACGTGAAATGGAAAAGCTTTTCTTAGCAGCAGCAATGAGTGCTGTTGAAATGGCCTCAATGAGCATCTCACGTTTGATACCTTTTTCACGCTCTAGGTAGTCGAGCATGGCAATAAATTCAGAGTTCATATCTTGTAAATTTCTCGTAGTAATTGTGTCGGCAGAGAGAGCGGCACGCCCCCTTTAAAAACTTTTGGCGAGTTGATGAATATGAGGCCCTCTTGAGAAATGGTCAATCAAGAACAAAAGGATTCTTCACGGCGCAATGTTTCTGAGCCATTATCACGAGACCTTAACCCGAATGTTTCATGCCGATCTACTGCGGAGGTCGGGAAGCCAGATGGATGCTGCGTTGATCTCGAAGTCTTCCTCGGGCAACACAAGTGCTCGGGAGAGCCTGGGGTAGACTGCCGTAACCATTAGGTTAGGGGCAGCCCGTAAGGGCGAGCCGAGTAGGTGCGAGCGAGTCAATATGGACTCATACAGCCGTCGTCAGACTTCATCACTCGCCTTACCCCATCCTACCTTCGCGGCCTCCTCATCACAATCAGCATGAAATATTCGAGTTAACCCGAATGTTTCACACTCATCTATGACTCAAGCTTATCCCAAACTAATCCCTGATACTCCAAAGAGAAGGAGTCTTATCAATAGAGTAAAAACCTTACGCGCACAGCTAAAACTTATTTATGCCAATGCTCATTGCGAGCTTGATTACAAAAACCCTCTTGAGCTTCTTGTAGCAACCATTCTCTCAGCTCAATGTACGGATGTTCGTGTGAATCAAGTGACTCCTCTACTTTTTGAACGATGTCGCTGCGTGCATGATTATGCAGAAATTTCGCAAGAGGCATTAGAAAAAATCGTTCATTCCACAGGTTTTTTTCGCAACAAAGCGAGTTCTATTCGTAAAACAGCTGCCGTCATTATAGAAAGACATGGAGGTATTGTTCCACAATCTCTTAAAGAACTCTCAGCATTACCTGGGGTCGGGAGAAAAACAGCTAATGTGGTCTTAAGTAATGCCTTTAATATTCATGAAGGTATTGTTGTGGATACTCATGTCGGAAGGCTTGCACGACGTCTTGGACTCACCGTACATCAAGAACCTGTAAAAATTGAAATTGATCTCATGAAACTTTTTAAAAAAGAGGAGTGGGGCATTCTCAGTCACTGGCTTATTTGGCACGGAAGGAGACGTTGCTCTGCCCGTAAGCCAGATTGTGAGAACTGCGAGTTAAGGCAGCTTTGTCCAAGCGCAACAATCCTTTAACCTAACAGTTACGGCAGTCTACCCCAGGCTCTCACGAGTACTGGTGTTGCCCAAGTCACACTGTGAGTCTAACGCAGGATCCATAAGGCTTCCCGGTCTCCGCAATAGATCGGTGTGAAATATCCGCGCTAAAATTCATCACCACCCGTATACACCTTAATAGGAAACTCATTTGTGATGGAGGGAGGTTCTGCCCGATAAGACTGCAAGGTACCTTGGTAATAGACCGCAACAACATACCCAAAATATTTGGCATCTGGGTTATTGATATTTGGTTGATAGATGACTTCAAGAAGTTGAGGATCCCCAGTTTTCCAGTCAGTCACAGCATTCAGCCACCGCGAGGTGATAGGTGATTTGCTCGGACTAATGACTCCTGCAATTTGATCATAAAAATAAACCTGCACCTTAACCGCTCTCACCGCAATGACTTCATGTGATTGAGCCTTGATAGCAATCTTTAAGACCTGTTCTCCCTCTGCTCCTGGAGTGCGTTCAATGCTAATAATAGAAAGGCTATCACCTGTTTGTACGCCATTTTCGCGATCAGCTGTCATGTTTTTTGCAATCATCTCTTTTTCTCCAGTAACTTCCTCGCAAGAAAGCGAAGAGCCTAGTCTCTTCCCCTCTCTTTCTGACTGCAAAGATGAAGTACTTTCTGTATCACTTTCCTCATGTTGAGTCTTAATAAGTTTATTAGATGGCATTGGCCCTCTCCCTCGTGTAGGCAAAACAGTCTCTTCTATCTTGGCTCTTTTTGCTAAATGACTGGCTAGACCGTTAGTCCACTCTGGAAGCAGTATGAAACAAGCTGCTAGTATTTGAATCCCAACGAAAAAAAATAATATCCTTAAAGAGAATAAAAAAATTGGATCCGACGATGTGCGCAGCGCGTGGTATTTAGGAAGCCGAATATTTTTTAAAGGCATTAAAAAAAAATAAAGAGTAATGAGTAGTGGGTTGCGAGTAATGAGTCAATATAAAGAGAGAGTGAAAAAAGAACTCATCACTCTTTACCCTTTGCTCATCACTTGGCCTAATGTTACTTGCCAATACAAAACGTACTAAAAATAGTGCCTAAGATTTCCTCAGAATTAACCTCTCCTGTTACCTCACCAATGGCATTTAACGCAGCATGAAGTTCGGTCGCTAATAATTCTAATGGCTCTTTTTGAGCTTCCAAGATCAATGCATGTTCGATGCCATCTAAAGCACGCTTAAGACAGACCTTGTGACGTGCATTAATAGCCAAGATCGAGGGTGCTTCCTTGGCAAAAGGTCCCTTGTTGTCAAAAAGATGCTTTATGAGTGTTGTGATTAATGCATCCAACCCCTCTCCAGTATGACAGGAAATCATAACAGCATCAGGGTACATTTTTTCGAGAGCCGATCGATGGATGATTAAATCAATTTTATTCAATACTAACAACTCATGAGAAGCAATCGGTTCGATGAGTGTATGACACTCTGTCGCATCGACAAGATGCAGTGTATAATCCGCATGTTGTGCCGCATGTTGTGCCCTTAGGACACCCTCGCGTTCAATGAGATCCTCGGTAATCCTGATTCCTGCTGTATCAATCACACGAAAGGGAAATCCCCCCAAGGTTGCCATCTCCTCAATCGTGTCACGCGTTGTCCCTGCAGTAGGACTGACAATTGCGCGTTCGACTTGTAAGAGTTTATTGAGCAAACTCGACTTGCCGACATTGGGAGCACCACAAAGCGCCAGTGAAAGCCCCTCACGTAAAAGACGCCCTTCTTCTGCTGTTGCTAGCAAACTCAGAAGATGATTGCGGACCCTTTCCATAGGTGCACGCAAGAAAGGCCCATCAACAGCGCTAATGTCATCTTCTGGAAAATCAAAAAAGGCCTCCAAATGCGCAACGACATTGAGGAGTTCTGCTCTGATTTTTTTGATTTCTTGACCTAACACACCAGCACGTTGTTCTAAGGCAACACGCTCTGCATGCTCTGTCTGAGCAGTGATTAAATCCATTACAGCTTCTGCCTGGGTGAGATCCATTTTCCCGTGAAGATAGGCACGCTGTGTGAATTCTCCAGGGCGTGCCAGGCGCGCTCCTTGTTGAAGTATGGTCTCTAAGAGACGGGCGGCAATGAATGCCCCTCCATGCCCACTGACCTCTACGACATCTTCACCCGTATAACTCTTGGGAGCATGAAAAATAGTGAGCAAGACCTCATCAATTACTTTGCCATGATCAACGATTTTTCCAAAATAGGCATAGCGTGATTGCATCTTTGAGGGAGAGGTGCTTCCTTGAAAAATTTTTTGCGCAATATTAATGGCCTCAGAACCAGAAATCCTGATGATAGCAATAGCTCCTGATCCTGGTGATGTGGCAATAGCGGCAATCGTGTCAAACATGAAAAAACAAAATTTAGGAACGCAGTGTACCAGAACAGCGCAGAAACACACTCAGGAAATAAAATGTTAGAAACACTTTTATAACCCATAATCCATTATTTCTTTCCCTGCGCTCAATTTTCTTGAACATTACTTTCAATAAATGGTCTAAAAACCGAAAGCCTCTCTCTCTCTTGAAAATTTTCATTTGACGCAATAGCGTTAATAAAAACAAAAAAACTCCATTCATTATGTTGATACGCGTCAGAAAAAAATTATTAGCACTCATAACGATGATCTTGCTCTCTCAAGGAAGCACGGTTTTTGCAGATGGCTCTCGTGAAATGACAGAGCCCAATACCAAACATGCGTTTCACCAAATACAAACTCATGATAATTACATTAAGGCTACGCTAGCAAATGGAAGCAATCTGTTCTGGGAACCTTTTGGTAGCGACCTTGGATCTAATCTATCTGACACTCAATCTCTCACTGCTTCTTTTGGGGCTCATGTTGCACTCAGCAATAACGGGACTTTTCGTGCATGGGGAGAATCTGATTTTGGTGGGACAACCCCTGAGTTGCAAAACGCTTTCCAAGGGAAACAGGTCACCGCAATTGCCTCCACGGGCTATGCTTTTGCAGCCAGATTAGAAGATGGAAGCCTCGTTTGTTGGGGATTAAAAGAAGGGGGTGGCAGCACCCCTGATTTCCAAAACGATCTCCAAGGAAAAAAGGTCACAGCTATTGCTTCCAGCGGAGGTGCTTTTGCAGCCATTTTAGAAGATGGAAGCCTCTTTTGCTGGGGAAACCAACCACTAGGTGGCATCACTCCTAAACTCAACGGAAAAAAGGTGAAGGCTATTGCTTCACATTGCTATGCTTTTGCCGCCATTTTAGAAGATGGAAGCCTCGTTTGTTGGGGATTAAAAGAAGAGGGTGGCAGTACCCCTGATTTCCAAAACGATCTCCAAGGAAAAAAAGTACTCTCGATTGCCTCGACGGACTATGCTTTTGCCGCCATTTTAGAAGATGGAAGCCTCTTTTGCTGGGGAAATAAAGAATATGGAGGCAGTACCCCTAATTTCCCAAAGGACCTTAAAGGCAAAAAAGTTTCTTCTATTGTCTCAACTAGGGCTGCTTTTACGGCTGTTTTAGAAAATGGAAGCCTCTTTTGCTGGGGAGATCAAGAATCAGGTGGCGTAACTCCTAAACTCCCTCTTTATCCAGCAGCAAAGAAGATTCTTTCCCTTGTATCTACAAGCGGTGCTTTTACGGTTGTTTTTACCAATGGAACACATATCTCCTGGGGAGATCCAACTTGTGGGTGTATACATCCTAATGCAACAGAAGTATTAGCATTGGATGTCTGGCGCATTCGTTCCATTACCTCGACTGATTCTGCGTTCTTTGCTCTCTTAGATGACGGCACTCTCTTCGCATGGGGTAAATTATCTAATGATGACGATTCGGCATCAGCAGAAAATCATCTAGCTCGTCCATTTTTAAATAATCCCTCTTCAGGCCAAACAGTCATCTCTCTTGGTTCTGCTCATTATTAAGAAACTATTTTCATGCATCTTGTCCATGGGAGGTGCTGCTAACCCGAATATTTCACACCTATCTACTTCGGAGACCGGGAAGCTAGGGTGGATCTTGCGATAGACTCACATTGTGACTTGGGCAACACCAGTGCTCGGGAGAGCCTTGGGTAGACTGCCGTAACCGTTAGGTTAGAGGCAGTCTCCCCCCGCGGTCTCT
>Ga0214923_10004537_pt1 | contig 16703 bp, 16 predicted proteins | sample LL1510_MetaG_FD_177993 | JGI IMG/M metagenome (GOLD analysis project Ga0214923, IMG submission 177993) | Freshwater microbial communities from Lake Lanier, Atlanta, Georgia, United States - LL-1510 | ecosystem: Environmental > Aquatic > Freshwater > Lake | place: USA: Georgia | collected...
AGGTTGTCTAATAGGAGGTGAAGTTGGCCTGCCAGCCATAGGGTTTATAGCAGGTGCAGGCTGAATAGGCTGTCTGTTGTTGGCAGGTGGTTGAGGTATATGATTAATCCGAGGAGGCACAGATTGCAGAGGTGCTTGAGGTTGTGTCGGGTTTTGAACAGGTGATGGCTGTGGACTTAATCCTTGATTAGGTGGATTTTTGGGACGCACCACAAAACCATCAATGCTTCTTCTGGCATTAAAATCTCTACGACCATAGTTAGATCTATTGGGCTCTTCAGGCTGCATTTACACCAACACTGCTTATGTTATTACAGTGGTAATTATACACTTAAGCTAGCATTCTTAATAGCTCTGCTTCGGTTATCTGCTTAATGCCAAGTTTATCGGCTTTGGCTAACTTGCTAGCACCAACATTGTCTCCAACTACCAAGAAGTCAGTGTCATTACCGACCGAACTTTGAAAAGTACCACCTAAATCTCTAATCTTATCAGCCGCCTCATCACGACCCATGCTATCTAAAGTGCCGGTTATGACGAATTTTTTGTTGGATAATTTACCGCCAATATGTTTTACCGGTTGCGGCCAGACGCCTAGTTTCTTAAATTTAGTTAGTAATTTCTGATTTGCTGGATCTCCAAACCACTCAACTACTGATTCAGCCACTACCTCTCCTATGCCTTCAATTTCTGAAAGTTCCGAAGTTGTAGCATCGGCTAGTTTTTCTAGTGATTTGTAGTGCAAACTAAGGTCAATAGCTGTCTGTGCTCCAATGTGTCTTATGCCTAGACCGTATACGAACTTAGCTAAAGCAGGATTTTTTTTAGAACTTATAGAATCAACCAGTTTATTGGCAGATATATCAGCAAATCTTTCTAACTTCAGGAGCATTGCTGGAGTAATACTATATATGTCAGCCTGGTCGTCAATATAACCGGCCTCCAGTAATGCAATGACATTTTTCTCCCCCAAACCCTCAATATCCATGGCCCCTTTTGAAGCGTAATGCTCGATTTGCTTCCATGACCTAGATGGACATGATTTATTGGGGCAACGCCATGCAGCATCTTCTTCCTTTAGTTTGAGTAATGCAGTGTTGCAATCAGGGCATTTACTGGGCATTTTGTAAGGCTTTTCTTTTCCAGTTCTTAGCTTAATTAAAGGCTCAATAATTTCAGGGATTATATCTCCAGCCTTATGCACAATTACACTATCACCTACCCTGATGTCTTTACGAGCTACCTCGCTTTCATTATGCAAGGTTGCCATCTGTACGGTGCTGCCAGCGATAGATACTGGCTCCAGAATTGCTACTGGTGTGGCCACTCCTGTTCGACCAATGGATAGAAAAATATCTCGCACTTTGGTGGTTGATTGTTCGGCAGCGTACTTCAAGGCCACTGCACCACGAGGCGCCTTACCGACAACACCCAGATTACGGTAAGTTTCAAGATTGTTGACCTTAACTACCAAGCCATCAGTATTATAGGGTAGACTTTGGCGTTTTTCTTCCCAGTCATCGGCATAATTCATAACTTTATCAATGCTGCTAAAAACAGCAGCCTTGTCATTGACCAAAAAACCTAAACTACTCATAAGCTTATAAGCTTGATCATAGGTCTTTATGTCGTTGTTATTGTCGCGTTGCAGATCATAGCCTCTAAAATGAAGTGGTCTCTCGGCTACTAATTTGGGGTCAAGCTGTCTAATAGTGCCTGCCGCTGTATTGCGAGGATTGGCAAACAATGACTTACCCTGTTTTTGGCGTTCATTATTTAATTTTTCGAAGTCTTTTTTATACATTACTATTTCACCACGAATTTCAGTTCTGCCTACTAAAAAATTAGAGTTGGCAGAGGTCTTACGAAGTCTTAGTGGAACAGACTCAATTGTCCTTACATTGGCTGTGACATCTTCACCAGTAAATCCATCACCTCTGGTAATTCCTTGTGTCAATATGCCATCTTCGTAAATCAAAGCGCAGGCCAGACCATCCATCTTGATATCGGCGAAATAATCAATTTTATGGTCATCAGGAAGTAATTTTTTAATGCGGTTTTCCCAAGCCTTCATTTCTGATTCATCGAAAACATCATTTAGGCTAAGCATCCTAGAGCTATGATGCAGTTGTTTGAATCCTGGTAGGGGTTGTCCAGCTACTCTTTGAGACGGAGAGTCAGGAGTTATTAGTTCAGGAAACTGAGACTCTAGCTGACTAAGTTCATGCTTCAGACTGTCGGCCGCTGCCTCACTCATAATTGACTCGTTCATCACATGGTAATGATAGCGATAGTCATTTATAAGCTCTCGAAGTTTATTAATTCTATCTTGAGCCGCCTGCTTATTCATCAACTAAATCCCTGTACAGCAGATACATGTATGAGTGGACTGCAAATATTAGAAGTATACTGAGGAGGAATAATATGTATTGAGCTAACGCTGCTGCTATATAAATAATGGGCAGCATAATCAAAACTCCTATAAAGAATAGAACTATGGGCAAAGCTAATATCTTTCTAGCTATTATCCAGCGCTTGCCCTTGACTAGATTGCGCGCCGACCGAAGAGCGGACATAGGAGTCATATTTGGTAAGGTAACAATATAAAGCGCGAATAGCGAGGAGCATAGAAAATAAAACGACAATGATGCTAATCCCAAAAAGACTAAGAACCACAGGATTATTTCTAGTGCACTGGCGGCAATACCAAATCCAATAACTATTGAATACAAACTAGCTCCAATAATTATTGGTATCAACTGAATTAAAATGACCATAAGTACTAGAATAAACTGCACCAATGGATACATGCCATGATAGAGGGCGTCACGAATACGAAAAACTTTGTTTGCCAAGGTCTGACGAAGCGACCATATAATTGCCAGACTTATGATGACTGTGAAGAAGAATCGATATGCGCCTGCCGCATCAGATGAACCAGCCCCTACTTCACCGATTAAACTAACAAGCACAATGGCGCCGCCGCCAAACTGCCAACCACTACCACTTAAGGCATTGTTAACTTCATGTTTTAAGCTAGAGGCGCTCTGACCCAGAGAAAATCCTTTAACGAATACCAGTATTAGCAAAAAGTATACTAGGGCCAGACCAATAAATGGTTTCTTGTGTGTCCATAATAAATGTGCAGAATTTTTAGTTAATTGCCAAATGCTTATAATTTTTTTGTCAGTCTTTGTCTTAATAGTTTTTTTAGTAGACAGCTTAGGCTGCGCTTTTTTATTAGATATTTTGGTGCTAGTTTTAGAAGTTTTACTAGGCATGATTTCCCATTTGACGCAATCTGGCAACACGGTCTTCAATAGGCGGATGTGTGCTAAACAATCCAGCAATCATTCCTTTTTTTAAGGGGTTGGCAAAAAACAAATGGGCTGTTGAGCTATTTTGGTGTTTGATAGCGCTGCCTGCTTTACCTATCTTTTCAAGCGCCGATGCTAGCCCTTCAGGATAACGGGTGGCCAGAGCGCCAGTGGCGTCAGCCAGATATTCTCGGCGCCTAGAAATCGCCAACTGTATGAAGGTGGCAACCAATGGAGCGAGCACGGCCGCAATAAGTCCTAGTATCAAAGCTGCTTGATTATTATTGTTGTCTCTATCACTAAAGAAAGTTAGTCTGAGCATAATATCGGCCAGCAGAGATATAACTACAGTCAATGCAAAGGCAATCATAGACACCCTGACATCATAATTTTTTATGTGACCTAATTCGTGCGCCATTACACCCTGAAGTTCTTTGTCGTCCATGATATCTAATAAACCCGTAGTGACGCAAACTGCTGAATGGCGAGGATCACGACCTGTAGCAAAGGCATTAGGTGCGGGATCATCCATGATGTAAACCTTTGGAGTTGGTAAACCTTCTGTGATGGCTAAATTTTCTACAATACGATATAGCCTAGGGTTATCTTTTTTTTGTATTTCTTTAGCCTGATTTACTGCCAATGCCATTTTGGATCCGGAATAGTACGAAATCAATACATAAACAAGTGCTCCGATTAGACCGCCATAAAAAACGCTGTTACTGCCGCCGGCGTATAAATAAACGAGCAAATAAATCAAACCTGAAACAAAGGCCATGAAAACAGCCATTATGTAAAAGGTTTTGCGCTTGTTTTTAGCGATTTCGGAATACATCAACAACCCTCAAAGTTGTATTTATTTAAAATTTAACATCTACTGGCTTTTCAATGGCCTTGGCTTCAGACTCATCGACAGCGTAGAATTCTTTGTCTTCTTTGAAGCCTAGTGAGCCAGCTAGAATGTTGGTTGGAAATGTTGTTCTCTTGGTGTTAAAGTCTCTAACGACTCCATTGTAAAAACGACGAGCAGCCTGAATCTTGTCTTCTGTATCAGTCAATTCGTCTTGTAATTTTTGAAAGTTCTCTGACGCCTTAAGGTCTGGGTAGGCCTCTGCTACTGCAAATAAACTCTTCATAGTTTTTTGGAAATCACCATCAGATTTGGCTGTTTCGGCTACACCAGTGGCGCCGAGAGCTTTTTCGCGGGCTTCAGTTACTTCTTTGAAAACTGTAGATTCATGCTTAGCATAGCCCTTGACAGCACTAACAAGGTTGGGGATAAGATCATACCTTCTTTTGAGTTGAACTTTAATATCACTAAAAGCCTCTGAAGACTGTTGATTTAATGTCACTAAAGAGTTGTACATTACGGCAACAACAATACCAATAAGTACGATTGCTACGATTACGATTATGGCTATGGTCATTTTTACCCCTTATTTAACTGTATCTATATTATACACCTATGCTAGTTGATTTATAAGTTAAAAATTCATTAATTTTACTGTTTTTTAGTAATATAAATATTAAATGAGAGCAAAAAGTGGTTTTCGCAAACACAGGCTGATATTAATAGCTATTTTGCTAATTATTATTTATGTTTGCTGGTGCTTGATTAGGCCTTTGCCTGCAATTAAGCCGATTATTAGAGACTTAAACTTGGATCAATCAACAAGCAGCCAGTTAAATTGGCCTAAGGCAGAACAGGCCTCTATTAGTTTCTTGGGTTCTAATTATGAAGAATCAAAGGGAGAACAAAAACCAGCACCGATTGCCAGTATCGCCAAAGTGATTACGGCATTGGTGGTATTAGAAAAAAAACCACTTCAGCCAGGCGAGCAAGGGCCGGTCATCACACTGTCTGCAGCAGATGAAGAGCTTTACAAAAAATACAAATCAAATGATGGCTCCGTAGTACCGACGGTAGCTGGTGAAAAAATAACACAATACCAAGTGCTTCAGGCTATGATGCTGCCTTCGTCAAATAACTTATCAGATAGCTTAGCCAATTGGGCTTTTGGTTCAATTGCTAATTACAACGCTGCTGCTAATGATTATTTAAAAAGAAATGGGATGGCTAACAGTATCGTTGGTGGTGACGCCAGCGGCTTGAATCCTGCGACCAAATCTACCAGCCAAGATTTAATCAAGCTTGGCAAGCTGGCTATGCAGCATCCAGTATTAAGCCAAATTGTTGGCCAATCCTCTGCTACTGGAATACCTCTGACAACTACCGTAAAAAATGTCAACTATCTTCTAGGTAGTAATGGTGTAGTTGGTATCAAAACCGGTAACAGCGATGAAGCTGGAGGAGCCTTTTTGTCTGCCTCGGTAATTGCACCTAATGGTAAACCACTAACTATAATTACTGCTGTTGAAGAGGCTGATAATCTTTACGCAGCACTACAAGGCAGTCTTGGTCTAATAAAATCAGTTCAAACATCTTTTCAGCCGGTAATGATTGTCAAAAAAGGTCAAGTTGTCGGTGAATACTCAATACCATGGGGAGGAAAAACACAAGCCGTGGCCGTCAATAACTTGAATATAGTTAGTTGCAACAAAATCAAGCCGCAGTATCAAATAAACCTAGGCACGATAAGTGCCGGTAGTGCTGCAAATTCTACTGCTGGCGAAATAAAAGTAAATAAAAGTTTTCAATCTAACGAAAAGCAAGTTGCTGCAATATTGAATTCCAGCGTTTCCAGGCCTTCAGTCAAGTGGCGCTTAACACACCCTTTTTAATAAAATGTTAATTAAAATGAGCCCAGTAAACTGGGCTCATTTTGGTGGGTGATGAGGGATTCGAACCCCCGACCCCCTCGGTGTAAACGAGGTGCTCTAGCCAACTGAGCTAATCACCCTTGCTTGTATGGACATGGTGCGGACGAGAGGACTTGAACCTCCACGAGTTGCCTCACTACCACCTCAAGGTAGCGCGTCTACCAATTCCGCCACGTCCGCGTTTAAGACTACCCTATCTTATCTGTTTTTTGCCAAAATTTCAAGTGTTAGACAATTAGTTTCGAGCAAGATGAGTATAAAGATGATGCATTGTATAATCAGCGCGCAATAGTTTTTTAAGAGATTCAATGTCCGTGCCAAATTTAACACCAGGATTTAAAGTTCCATAGGGATCCATAATCTGTTTAACCTTGTTGTGGAGATTGTAGGTCTCTGAGCCAAGCTGGTGCTCCAAAAATGGAGCTTTCATTCTCCCATCACCAGCTTCTGAACTAATCGTTCCACCCAAACTAATAATTAATTTGGCATTCTCGGTCATTAATTTAAATATTTTTTGGCGGTCACCAACCTGAGCCAAATTAAGCTTGGGCAAAACATGCAGCGTGGCTGTGCCAGCATGTCCCCATATCGGTGTATCTAAACCACACTCTTCAAGTATTTTATAAGTACCTTCTATATAATCTCGAAAGCGAGTAATTGGCACAGCGCCGTCATCTATGACTGGTAAAGCTCGTCTTTGGCTTTCATTGTGTCCAATAACAGTGGCCGTGGAATATCGTAAAGTCCATAGCTGATCTTGCTCTTCAGCATCACTTGATTCTTGAAAATCTCTTGCAAAATTCTCTAGAATTTTAGCTGCAAGCTTAACATTTTTTTTGTGATGTTTATCAGCTTCATCATATTCCAAGAATAAAACAAAGGAAGGAAACGGCTCAGAAATAATATCTTTCAAATAATTAGGGTTGAGCTGTTTGACTTGATTCAAAAGATTACCGTCAATAAACTCCATAGACGATGGTTTTTCTTTGAGATCTAATATGTCCAATATGGCGTTTTGCATTTGCTCGAGACTATCGAAACTAGCAACTAAAAGCGTCGAGAAAGGGTTGTATGGCTCAGTCCTCAATTCAATCTCCGTGATTACGCCTAAAGTGCCTTGGCTGCCAATAAATAATGGCGTTAGATCAAACGAACCATCTTTGTTTTTTATGCTAGCTAGCTCATAGCCACAATTATTTTTAGCGACATCTCTATTCGCATCATCCAAAAAATCTTTGTTCTCTTCAATTAGCGTATCTATAGAGCGATATATTTCACCCTCAAATGTTGCCAATCCGAGCTTTTTACTGAGTTCTCGTTTACTGATTCTGCTTGTTTCTATGACCTCTCCATTGGCTAGAACTACTCTCAGCGACTTCACGAAGTTACGCATATCTCCATATTTAAGTGACTTTTCGCCAGATGAGTTATTGGCCACGGCACCACCAATGGTTGAATATTCTATGCTAGACGGATAAGGAGGCAAAAAACGACCATGAGTCTTTAATGTTTGCTGAAGTCGACCAAAGTTCATTCCAGGCTCAACAGTTACAGTGTGATCTTTGGTGTCCAGCTCGATTATACGATTCATGTGAGCTGGAAAAACGGTCATTATTCCACTGCCCAAAGCGGCGCCATACTGGTCAGTTCCACTGCCCCTAGCAGTAACTGGAATTACACGACCTCTTTCGGCTAACTGCCAGGTAAATCTGGTGGTTTTGCGAACATCATTTTCGTTTTTTGGATAAGTTATAAGTGCAGGTGCTTGCTGTAAAATACTAGCATCATTAGCAAAGTAGCGGCGAGCATCAGTGCTAGTCATGACTTCGCCCAAAAGATGTTCTTGCAGATAATAGGCAACTTTGCTCATGTACTTTTCCTTTGCTTTTAATATTTATTTACTAATCTGTATAATAGCACAAATTGGCTATGTTTTTTATGCCGCAAGAGCTCTAAATTGTACGATTTATAACAAATAATGGTGCGGATAAGAGGACTTGAACCTCCACGAGCCGAAGCTCACTAGCTCCTGAAGCTAGCGCGTCTACCAATTCCGCCATATCCGCAAAATATCTTATTAAGACAGCCTATACATTTTATTATGTCAAATTAAAAAAACCAATTTATGGATTGGTTACTTTAGCTTGGCGAACTTGCCATTGGTGAACATTATTTAAGCGATCAGCGGCAGAGCTTAAGCTGGTTTGAGGCAAATTACCGACATGGCCGTTGGTGACATAAAGCAAACGAGGTTGATACAAGGCTATGGCTGGCGAGTCTTGTTGCCAAGCTTTGAGAAATGGCTTGTATTTAGCAGCTCTGACGCTAGGGTTGATTCGAGTTCTGCCTGACTCCAAAGCAACATCGGCAGCACTGCTTTTATATTCTGATAAATTAAGTCTGTTAGATGAACGAACATCGGCCTGAGAACTATCCCAATATACGAAAACATCTGGATCGGATCCAATTGTTATGCCATATAACACCGCTTCGTAGCTGTGATAGGAAATGGTGCTCTGAAAATCTGTGGGATTTTCTAGTCTAGGCTGAACATCTACTCCAACAGCTTTCCACTGTTTTTTTATAGATTTAAGCACTTTGCTATATTCTGGCGTGTTAGCCGAACTTATAGCAATAACCAGCGGCTTGGAGTCTTTGTATCTTATTCCATCTTTGCCAACTTTCCAGCCCTCAGCCTCCAGGATTTGCTTAGCTGCTTCTGGGTTGTATGGAAGCTGCAAGAAATTTGCATCATAGCCCACTTGGCCAACTAAAAATGGTGCATTTACACTTCGGGTTGTGTAGTCCAAAAGGCTAACAACTTTATTGTTATCAGTAGCTTGTGTTAGTGCATTGCGAATCTTAACATTAGACAATGGTCCAGCTGAAGTAGTTTTGAAAAATAGCATTGTGGCAGCTTTCATAGGTATACTATTTACCTGAAAACTGTCTGATTTTTGAATATCTTCAGGAACTGAGTTAATGCCATACATAGCATTAAGTTGCTTGTCTCTAAAGCTATTCAGCAGATCTTCTTCAGAAGCAAAAATATTAACTATAAATTCATCTAAACTTGGTCGTCCGAGAGCGTAATCTTTGAAAGGCACTAGCCCTATTTGCTCTTGGGCATTTTCCTTTTTCTCACCTTTGACAGTTATACCTTTGAGTTTAAAAGGACCGGAACCTACTGGCTTGATTGTATTAAAATCACTAGACCTCAAATCAGTGGGACTTACTCCACGAAGCAAATGCTCTGGTACAATTCCGTTGGTTAAACTGTATTTGAAAGCAGCCAAGGGACTAGATAGAACAAAAACGATTGTTGAAGAATTTGGCGTTGTAATGGTAATGTCCTTCCAGCTACTCTGATAGGGAGATTCAGTATCAGGATTTTGAATAGTTTTGTAAGTATACAAAACATCCTGGCTAGTAAGCGGCTGGCCATCATGCCATTTTAGATTATCTTTGAGCGTAACCGTGTATGTACTTCCCTTTTCGTCAATTTTTAGGTCTTTGGCCAAATTGCCAACTAGTCTGCCACTTGAATCAAAAGTAAAAAGTCCTGAAAAAATTAATTTTGAAACTGTATTATCTGCCGGGGAAGTGGCAAACATAGGATTAGCGTTGGTGTATGATCCAAGCACTCCTTCGCGATAAATACCACCAGGAACAGTTTGCAAAGTCTGATAATAACCGCTCAGAGAAATGTTCTGGGCAATCAATAAACCAATAATCAAAGACATCAGAAGCAACCAGCTAAATATGTCCCTACGAACTTTTGTTAAATTACCAAAGCGCTTGAATAGATGGATATCTATGTGTTGCTCGGCCTGGGAAGAAATATCTTCGTAGCGTTTTTGTTCTTTGCGCAGTCTTCTGCGGGCCCGCAGTTTAAGGCGTCGGTATTGCATTGCTTATTTAACTATGACGCCAAGTATCAGAGACAGACTAAAGACCAATGCACATATTATGGTGAGTTGAAAAATAGTCTTATCTGTCCCACGCCTAGTAGTGTTAATTTCGCCAGCACCACCTAAACCAGCTCCCAAACTGGCTCCTCTAGTCTGAACTAAAATCAGTAAAATCATGAATAGCCCAGAAATTATAGTCAAAATGTTATAGATGCTCATAATTAAACATATTATAGCTTATTTTGCTTCAAAGATTCAAAGAAATATATTAGTCTAGCTCTTTGAGAAAAGCGCTAACTAGGTAGTTTATTACGCCAATCATAATACCGGCAAATATAGCCGCCCAAAAATTCGTAATATGTAATGGTGTATACAGCCAGCTTGCTAAATAGACAGTCAGGCCATTAACGACAACCATGAACAGTCCCAGTGTCAGTACAATTGCTGGCAATGAGAGGATAACAATTAGCGGCCTGATGAATGTGTTGATAATAGCCAATATCAGCCCGGCAATCAGGACTGATTTTAGCTGATCGCCATAACTAATTTTTTCAGACAAAAAACTAGCTGCTACATAAAGACCTAGGGTGCAAACAATCCAACGCACTAAAAATCTAAACCAAGGCTTGTTCAAATATTTCATTACTTATTAGCATAACCTTTTTTGTAATTTATTGCTAAGTACTTTGTTGCCCTTGTCAGTTATCAGAATATTATCTTCAAGTCTTATGCCTATGGATTCTTCTGCTATATGAATTCCAGGCTCCACCGTCAGCACCACTCCAGGTTCTAAAGGTCTATCATGCAAACCGCTATCATGCACATTAATTCCCAAAAAATGCGAACTTAAATAAGGATAATATTTTCGAACATTATCATGATTGATGGTTTTAATTAAGTTTAGCTCGCGCAGTTTTTCCCCCATGTAGTGCTCTACCTGTTTTTCATATTCATCCAGTATCACACCGGGCTTGAGCTGCTCAATAGCGTAATTTTGAACATCCAAGACTGCATTATATATATTCTGTTGACGACGACTTGGAGCACCGAAAGATATAGTTCGTGTTAAATCGGCAGCGTAATTATCGACTCTGGCCCCGACATCTATCAAAACAAGATTTTTCTTGTTGAATTGGTCCATATTCTGAACATAGTGAATCACTCCAGCATTGGTTCCTCCAGCAATTATAGGATCAAAAGCATGTCCAGTCGCACCATTGACACGAAAATTCTTGGTGATTTCAGCCTCTAGTTGATATTCAGCCTCATACCCGGACATTTTGGAGGCCGTAGTTGCCTGCTTAACGGATTTTACTGTAACATCAATAGCCCTTTGAATAGCGTCAACTTCAATTGGCTGCTTTATCATTCTCATCAAACTCATGTGCGTTGATATATCCAGTAGCTCAATATTGCTGTTAATGTTTTTGACTGCACTTAGCAAAGTCGATCTAGCTGGATTAGTATACATGCCTAGTTGCTCAATATAATTTGGCGGTGCTGCCACAGTGGCAATGTGCTTAACTTTGCTAAGCCTGGATTCCAATTGAGACCAGCCCTCTTTTTCATCTAGTATTTGCTTGATTCCCGAAACTGCTTGCAGCTCATCAAATGAAATTGCCCCTTCAAATAATTCGCGACTGTGGCTTCTGGCCGGAACAATTAAATACTCTTTGTCTCTGTCTAATACCAATATGATGTCTGGTTCATTAATGCCAGTTAAATACCAGAAATTAGCATCTTGAACAAACTTATAGGCGCTATCACTACTGCTTTGTAGTTGACCATTGGCGGTGATTACTATTGGCGCCTTGCCAGTAAATAGCGTTCGAAGTTTTTGGCGATTGCCCGTAAAAAAATCTGCCTCAAAAAATGATTTCATAGTTAGCTAGAATAGTATATCAAAGTTTAGGTGCCAAAAATGTTGTTTTAATGGCTCAAATATTCTTTGATTAATTTGGCTTTCTTACTGCCCACGACATCAGCGAGCTGTTCTTCATCAGCTAGACTAATTTGCTTCAAGCTGCCAAAATTCTTAATTAATTTTTTACGAGTGGCCGGCCCAATAGTCGGAATGCCGTCAAGCAAGCTAGTAGTTTGGCGATTTGTTTTTAAAACACTGTGGTAACTTACCGCGAATCTATGAGATTCATCTCTAATTCTCTGTAATAATTTAATTAGATTGGATGAGCTCGGTAAATTGATAGTTGTGAAATCAATTGTTTCAGTCTTATAGCCTTGAAGCTTATTCAAAAAGTCTTCATCTACATCAATGTTAGATCCCTTTTTATGTACAATAATCTGTTCTTGTCTCTTGGCTAAACCAATCATTGGGATATCATTAAAACCTTGTTTATTGCGTGCTTTGATTGCAGAATCCAGCTGGCCTTTACCTCCATCAATTAGTATCAAGTTTGGCAACCCCCAATTTTTGGTGTTCTTGGCACTGAGACGGCGCATTATTGTTTCTTTCATATTTTCAAAATCATTATTGCGTTCTATTGTTGTTTTAAATTTGCGATATTCAGCCTTATTGCTAACTCCATTAGTAAATACCACCATACTAGCCACTACATCGCGACCTTGCATGTGGCTTATGTCAAAACCTTCAATACGATGTGGCGGCTTCGTCATACCTAACAGGCTAACCATTTCATTGAGAGCATGGTCCTTACTAATGTCCTGAAATTCCTTGTCGCTAAAAATTACTTGATGGCTGAGCCCACGAAGTGAGAATAATCGATTGCGCAGTCTGGCAGCTTGTTCAAAATTTTGAGATTTTGCAGCCTGTTGCATTTCTTTTTCGAGGTCCTTAATAATGTTCTTTCTCTTGCCTTCAATGATAGACATAAGCTTACGCAGATCAGCACGGTACTTGGTAATCGTAGTCTTATTTTCTTCGAGTCCAGGGTCTAAGCCCAGGTGATAATCTAGGCTAGCTCTCTTTTGACCGATTGGTTTCTTGGTAGCAAAGGGGAAAATTCGTCTTAATATTTTCAAGGCCTGACGAACACTAGCTGCACTAAAGTAAGGGCCAAAATACTTGGCTCCGTCATCGAGTGGTCGGCGAGTAATAGAGACCGTAGGGTAATCACTGGCATAATCTATTCGGATGTATGAAAGTGATTTATCATCTCTAAGCAAGATATTGTACTGTGGCATGTAGCGTCTGATCATTTCAGCTTCCAGAAACAAGGCTTCAAGCTCACTATCAACTTCCATCCAATCAACATCATATATTTCAGCAATCAAAGCTTCTGTTTTTGGATCTCTAGCTCTGGAATTTTGAAAATATTGTCTAACACGATTTTTTAGATTTGCAGCCTTACCAACATATATAATTTCTCCGGATTTATTTTTATGAAAATAAACACCAGGAGATATAGGTAGTTTAGATAATTTAGACTTAAGCTGACTATTCATGACTAGGCTGCCACTTTAGCTTTTTGACACTTTGGACAAAAAGTTTGGCGCTGACATTTTTCACACACAACTATCAATTTATTACATGATTTATTGGCACAATTTTCATAGTTACTTGTCAGCGAACTGCAATGCACACACTTGGCAATATCCTTGGCCCGATCACTAAACTTGGTGCCCATACGGCCATCAAATACATATAATGAGCCTTCCCAGTAACCTTCATCTTTATATTTTTCGCCATACTTCACTATTCCACCATCAATTTGATAGACATCTTGAAAGCCATTTTCTTTCATTAAAGCCGATAGAACTTCACAGCGAATTCCACCAGTACAATAAGTTATAACTGACTTATTTTTAATGTTGTTGTACTTAGGTTTTTTTAATTCTTTGGCAAAATCGCGGGTGTGCTCAACATCAGGCACAACAGCATTTTTAAATCTGCCAACTTCTGCCTCATAAGCATTACGGCCATCGAAAAAAACTACTTCTTGACCTTTTTCAGCGACTAATTTGTGCACCTGACTAGGCTTAAGGTGCTTGCCGCCGTTGACCACCCCTTTTTCGTCAACCTTTACTTTCTGCCCAAAAGTAACTAGTTCGGCTCGGATTTTTATAGATAGTTTTGGAAAGTCTTCTCTCTTGCCGTCGCTCCATTTAAAGACAATACCTTTAAATGGCTCGTAGGTCTTAGTTTCTTTAACATATGATTTTAAATCTTTTAGATCACCGCCAAGTGTGGCATTTATACCTTGATCAGCAATTATCACGCGTCCTTTTAAGTTTAGTCTCTCGCAAAGTTGTTTTTGCCATAACAAAACAGCCTTTGGGTCACTCAAAGGCGTAAACTTATAAAACAATATTATTTTCTGCATACTTCAATTATAAACTGTTAAATTCGGCTAACCATAAAAGTTATAAACATTATTACGGCAATTATAATTAGGCCTATTAGAAAAGCATCGATAACGCGTTCTGATCGAAGAACTCGCGTCTTATCTCCAAAAATTGATTGATAATCACTTAGGTGTGATGTTTCTTCAATTATTTCTTCCCTTAAGGCCGAACCTATGTCCAGACCGTTAAGGCTCATATTCACGAGTCTGCGCAAGCCTTGTTCATTGATAAGCCGAGTATCATATATATTTCTGAGATTGCTGCCGTTTATCTCAATCTTAACAGCCAACTCCATCAATTCATCTCGATTAATTTTGTAGGCATTTATGTTCGGAGATTTATTCTTTTTTTGTTTATGATTGTCTGAGTGGTCAGTATTTTCAGCCTTTATAGCGGCTTTGCCAATCAGTTTTTTACCTTTTTTCTTGGCGTTTTTGGCAGCTACAATTGTTTTTTTTGAGCCTATGAATAATTCGTCTTCGTTGAGCTCAATGTCTGTCAGATTAGAACTTTTTGTGTCCATGGCTTGATACTAGCCACCCTTCTTTATCTATTCTTCTTCTTTGCTATCGGTTGCTTCTGACGAAGGAGCTTCTTCCCCTTCAGCTAACTCTTCAGATTTTTCTTCTTCGGCATCACCGCCTGCGGCATCATTGGCAGCAGCCAAAGCACTAGGCTCATAAACTGTAGCGACAGAGTGCTCAGGCTCGGTCAAAATTTCAACGCCCTCTGGTACTACTAAATCTGCGACTGTGGCATGGTCACCTATAGACTCTAGTTTTTCAGCGTCATACTCTAGAAATTCAGGAAGTTTTGCGGGTATTGATTTAACCAAAACGGTGTCAAGTTGACTGAGTACGATATAGCCGCTTTTTTCTGCAGGACTAGAGTCATTGCCTTCGGCGTATTTAGCGTGTACTGGAATTTCAGCTTCTACTGCTTGGTTTTTATCGACAGCGTTAAATACTAAGTGTGTCAAAATGTTCTTTTTTGGATCTAGGTCGGCAACTTTAATCAGTGCAGTGTATTTTTTATCACCAGCTTTTATATCTACTGGGTGATGTTTTCCAGCCTGTTGCCAAACTTTTACAAGTTCATTGTAATTGCCTTGAACCAAAATTGAGTCTTTACCATGATCGTGAATAACAGCCGGCAGAGTGCCGTCTTTGCGCAGGTGCTTAACTGCCTTACCGGTAACTGTACGAGGCTCTAGTACTATACTTATGTTGTCTTGACTCATTAAACTATTTAACTCCTAATTTTTTGCTTACAGCTATTATAACAGATATGAAACGAAAATAACAGTCACTTTAATTTCAGTTATTGACTAGACCTAAGCATCTAAAACAGTTAAGCTAGTGACAGTGTTTGATGTTAATTCCATTATAGAAGCTGGCGGTTTAATCTTAATTGCTGCCATCATTTTCGCTGAAAGCGGAATGTTTGTTGGATTCTTCTTTCCTGGCGACTCTTTACTTTTCGCGGCAGGAATTTTTGCTGCACAAGGCAAACTTAGCATTGTAAGCGTAATCGCTGTAATTATAATTGCGGCTATTTGCGGCGATAACCTTGGATATCATATAGGTAAACGATACGGTAGACAGCTTTTTAAAAAGAAAGATGGCATATTTTTCAGGCAAGAGTATGTTCAAAGAGCAGAGGCTTTTTATGAAAAATATGGAGACAAGATGATGTTGGTTGCTCATTTTGTTCCAATCGTGAGAACTTTTGCTCCACCAGTGGCCGGCGTAGCAAAAATGAATTACAAAAAATATTTTGTGTTTGATACCATCGGTATAGTTGGTTGGGCATTTAGTGTAACCTTGCTGGGCTATTTCTTTGGACACCAAATACCTCATATAGATAGCTATATAATGGTCGCCATAGCTGGTGTAATGTTGATTACGCTAGGTCCAACTTTTTATCACATAATTAAAGCATTGATTGAAAACAAAATTAAAAAGCAAAAACAAGAAGAATAAAATCTTATAATATTTGCTTAAGGAACTGTCCTGTATAACTTTTGGCTACCTTGGAGACTTGCTCTGGCGTGCCAATCGCAACAACTTGACCTCCACCGCTACCACCTTCTGGACCCATATCAATCACCCAGTCAGCGTTTTTTATAACATCTAAGTTATGCTCGATGACAATCATGCTATTTCCGGCATCCACCAAGGCATGGAGCATTTTGAGTAGCTTATCGACATCGGCCATATGCAAACCCGTCGTGGGCTCGTCCAAAATATATAAAGTCTTACCGGTGGGGCGTCTGGATAGCTCGGTGCTTAACTTGATACGCTGAGCTTCACCGCCACTCAGCGTAGTAGCAGATTGCCCAAGCGAAATGTAGCCGATGCCAACATCTACC
>Ga0214923_10004538_pt1 | contig 16701 bp, 17 predicted proteins | sample LL1510_MetaG_FD_177993 | JGI IMG/M metagenome (GOLD analysis project Ga0214923, IMG submission 177993) | Freshwater microbial communities from Lake Lanier, Atlanta, Georgia, United States - LL-1510 | ecosystem: Environmental > Aquatic > Freshwater > Lake | place: USA: Georgia | collected...
GAAGTGCGTTGGGTTTTATTTGAAGATGTAACCCGTCTGCCGCTGCATCCCAGCTTCGCCCAATCCTGGCCGCTGGTGTCTAAAAAGTTAGAGTTCCTTATTCAATCTGCGCAGTGATTCGCGAACAATTGCGCCATCAGATGTGCGCCAAAGTGGCGGCATCGAATTAAGTAAGACGCTTCCATATCTCTTGGTCACGATTCGAGAATCAAGAATTGCCACAACCCCGCGGTCATCAACGCTGCGAATTAAGCGACCAGTGCCTTGCGCCAACAAAAGCGCTGCACGTGGCAAAGAAACTTGCATAAAGCCGCTACCTCCTGCGGCATCAGCTAGCGATGCGCGCGCTGACATAACCGGTTCATCGGGTCGTGGAAAGGGAATGCGATCTATTGCGACCAAGATGCATGATGGTCCTGGCACATCAACGCCCTGCCACAGTGACATGGTGCCGAGCAAGATTGATGTTTCATCTTTGGCAAATCGTTCAACTAGCGGACCAACCGCATCGCCACGTTTTTGGGTAATGATCGTGATTGGCAACTCTTTTAAGACATCGCGCAGATGCGCATCGGCTGCTTCAACACCGCGCCACGAGCTAAAGAGCGCCAAGGTACGACCACCTGCGGCATCAATTAACTCGCCAAGTTCGGTCAATACTTCGGCACTTGGGCCATCACGACCTGGTTCGGGTAGATGCTTTGGCATGTATAGAACGCCTTGATTTGCGAAATCAAAAGGTGAGCCAACATCGAGCATCTGCACATTTGCGGGATCGATATCTGCGTCTTCGCCTTCCGAGTCAGCATCTGATCCAACTACAAAACCAATACTGCGCGCCATCGCATCAAAACTATTTCCAACAGTGAGCGTTGCCGATGTGGCAATTACCGGAGTCTTAGTTAAAAGATTTGCGCGCAGAATTTCGGAGACAGATAGCGGTGCTAAATGCAGAGTAGAAAAAGTTGGTTCGTACCAAAGCACGTGGGTATTGCCCATCTTTAACAACTTGCCGCACGTTGTATTGATCTCAGAGACGGCGCCTTTAACGCGGGCGCGTTCTGCCATGGCATCAGAATCGATAATCTCATCATCGGCATTAATAATCTGCACAATCGCAGCTGCCGCATCTTTAACTTTGCGGATTGGCGCTTCAAGCGATGCTGGAATTTCTTCCAGCCGACCTTGCGCCGCAAAATCACCGCGGGTTTGATCGCCGTAATCAGCCATTGCATCATGGAAGTTATCGGCAGCTTTTGTAAAGGCGTCGGCTAACTTACCCGGCATATGTTTGCGCGCCATCGCGGCCGCGCGAATAACCCGCGCAGAAGTGAGTTCTTCAGTAACTGCCTGCGTTGTACGATCCATAAACTCGTGGGCTTCATCCAAAATAACCGCATCGCGTTCGGGCAAGATCGGATGCGAATCAACTATCTCGATGGCAAGCAACGTGTGGTTTGTGACTACAACATCGGCGGTCTGCGCCTTCGCTTTGGCAAGGGCGGCAAAACATTGCGAACCGTAATTACATACATCGGCGCCAACACATTCGCGCCCAGATAGTGAATTAGCAGCCCAGACTCGGCGATCGACATCGGGTGCATCATCGCGATCACCTGAAACACCTGGCGTCTTAGCCCAGGCATGTAAACGCTTGGCATCTTTTTCGAGATAGCTAACTTCCAATAAAACTTCGCCATCGGGATCTGGCTCATCGGTATTCATCTTCTGCAGACATACATAGTTTCCAACGCCTTTATAGATTCCAAATGTAATTTCGCGACCCAACTCTTTTTCAAGTGCTGGAACAACTGCAGGTAAATCACGTTCTACCAATTGTCGCTGCAACGCCAGCGTCGCAGTTGCAATCAAAACTTTGCGGCCATGAACAAGTGCCGGAACTAAATAGGCTAAAGATTTTCCGGTGCCTGTGCCGGCCTGCACCATTAAATGGTGGCGATCGGTAAGTGCATTTGCCACGGCCTCGGCCATTTCGATCTGGCCTTCGCGAGGGGCTCCCCCAATAGCGGCGACTGCAGCATCGAGTGCGGATCGCACTTTTGCTGATAAGTCACTCATATTTCTAGTTCAATCCCCATGAGGGCACAGTAGCGAAAATCGGCGACAACTCAGCGATAGTCAGCGCGAATTAAATCGTATAGGATTTGGCAATTACGAAAGGTAGGCGTGATTTGGCTAAGAAGAATGTGAAACGCCAGTTTCCAAAAGTTAGTGAACTCGCGCCACTTTTGAAGTTTGCCCTCCCGTCGCTACCTTCTCGCAAGAAGCGCTTGGCTAAAGCGATCACGATCTGGGATCTGCGCACAATTGCAAAACGTCGCACACCTACTGGACCTTTTGATTACACCGATGGTTCTGCCGAATCCGAGTTAACGCTAGATCGCGCTCGTCGCGCCTTTCTTGATTTGGAATTTCGCCCCAATATTTTGCAAAATGTTTCACAGGCATCCCTTGAGTGCGAAGTCCTAGGAGAAAACTTTGCTATGCCAGTGGGTATTGCGCCAACTGGATTCACACGCATGATGCATACCGAAGGCGAGATCGCTGGGGCGCGTGCTGCTGCAAAATTTGGAATCCCTTTCACACTTTCTACTTTAGGCACAACCACAATTGAAGATGTGGTCGCGGCTTCCCCTGGCGGCACGAACTGGTTCCAGCTCTATATGTGGAAGGACCGCGATGCCAGTATGGAACTGGTACGCCGCGCACAAGACGCTGGAGTTAAGAATCTGCTTCTTACCGTAGATGTTCCAGTAGCCGGTGCTCGTCTGCGCGATGTACGCAATGGTTTAACTGTGCCGCCTCGCTTAACTGGCAAGACCTTGATTGATGCGATTCCACGTCCGGAATGGTGGATAAACTTCTTAACTACTCCTGCGATCACCTTTGCAACGATGAAAAATTGGAAAGGTACAGTTGCCGAGCTCCTTGACTTTATGTTCGACCCAACGATGACTTTCGAAGATCTAAAGTGGATTCGCAAACAATGGGATGGCCAACTAACAATTAAAGGTATTCAAACCGTGGAAGACGCGAAAAAGGCTGCAAAATATGGTGCCGATGCCATTATTTTGTCGAACCACGGTGGTCGCCAATTAGATCGCGCCCCAGTTCCATTGCATCTATTGGTAGATGTGAAGAAAGTGCTAAAGAAAGATCTCGAAGTACATCTTGACACTGGCATCATGCACGGCGCCGATATTTTGGCTGCAATTGCACTTGGTGCGGATTTCACTTACATCGGCCGCGCTTATTTATATGGCCTGATGGCTGGTGGCCAAGAAGGCGTTGAACGAGCATTGACTATCTTGCGCACCGAAATGGTTCGCAATATGAAGTTGCTCGGCGTTAGCTCACTTGCAGAACTTGAACCTAAGCACGTTCGTCTCTTGCCAACCCATGCTGGGCTCGGCTTGCTGCCTGGAGGAAAAAAATGAAGATCGCACGCATCGGAACCGCAGGTAGCGAAAGGCCAGTAGTCGTAGATGGCGATCAAGCCATTGATGTCTCATCCCTTGTAAGTGACTGGAACCGCACTGAACTAGAAAACGGTGGATACGAGAAAGTTGCTAAAGCAGATCTTTCAAAACTCCCCCGCACATCACTTGCCGGAGTTCGCTACGGTTCTCCAGTTGCTCGTCCAACCAAAGTAATCTGCGTTGGGCTTAACTACATCGGCCACATCGCTGAAACTGGCGCAGATACTCCTAAAGAGCCAGTGATTTTTATGAAGGCGCCTGATTCAGTAATCGGACCAAATGATGACATTGTTATTCCGCCAAATAGCACCGCCACTGATTACGAGGTAGAGCTAGCGATTGTTATCGGAAAGCGCGCGCTTTACTTAGATTCACCAAAAGATTCCGCCTCTCACATCTTGGGTTACACAATCTCGCAAGATGTTTCAGAGCGGCACTGGCAGATTGAACGTTCTGGCCAATGGGTTAAGGGCAAATCATTTCCAACATTTAATCCAATCGGTCCAGTCATAGTTTCTGAAGATGCTATTGATGCCCATAACTTGCGCCTTTGGTGTGAAGTAGATGGCGTTATGAAACAAGATTCCAATACCAATGACTTGTTATTCGGTATCGACCATATCGTTTGGTACATCAGCCAATTTATGGAGCTTTTTCCTGGTGACGTTATTAATACCGGAACTCCATTTGGCGTGGGGCTTGGGTTTAAGCCACCGGTTTATTTACACGGCGGACAGAAAATTCGCACTGGCATCGACGGAATTGGTGAGATCCACAACAACTGCGTGGATTTCAAAAAATAAATTATTTCGGCAAATCAAAGATCGCGAGCGTGCTGGTAAATCCGCCATCAATCTGAATATCTGTACCTGTTACAAAATCTGATGCGCTAGAAGCGAAGTAAGTTGCAATACCTGCAAAATCTGCGGGCTTTCCCCAACGTCCTGCTGGTGTGCGCGATAAGACATGTTCTTGTAGCCCTGGTACTGCGCGAGTAACCGAAGTCATCTCGGTAACTATCCAGCCCGGCAAAATGGTATTTACTTGAATATTGTCAGCGCCCCAAGCAGCAGCTAGTGACTTACCAAGTTGCACAACCGCTCCTTTCGTTGCGGAGTAAACCGGGGCAACCCCCAAGCCTTGCACGCTAGTTAGCGATCCGATCAAGATAATCTTGCCTCCCCCGCGCTTTTTCATCTCGGGATAAATCAATTGCGCACAATGAAAAACCGCCTTGAGGTTTACATCGATAATCTCATCAACGATATCGTCGGTGTACTCCTCTGGCCGCATTCGGATATTTACTCCGGCATTGGCGATCAAAATGTCGATCCCACCAAAATCTTTTACAGTTGCTTTAGTTGCCGAATCTAGATCAGCCATTGATTTAACATCGACTTCGTAAGACTTTGCCGTAACCCCCATGGCAGAAAGTTCAGCAACTGCGGCGGCGCTCTTTTCGTGACTGCGCGCCCAAATTGCAATCGCTGCGCCTGCAGCAGCTAGCCCTTTGGCGCAACCCAAACCAATGCCACCGTTGCCGCCAGTTATTACTGCGACTTTTCCGGTGAGATCAAAGAGTTGGTTAGAGGTCAACGGAAACGCCTGAATCCATTGATTTATAGAGCGCTTCAACCATTTTAAGAGTTCCGATGTTGTCTGCAACTGATGCGCGAAGTGGTGCACCCGTTGCGATCGCATCCATTACCGATCCCATAGTGCCGATAAATGCATCAGGGAACCAACGAGTTGTCACCGGATAAGGCATCCAGCCATCAGTTGGCACAACTTGAGAATTTACTTCCAAGGTATCTACGCGACCACTTGGGTAGTCATAGAGCAAGCCGAGCGTTCCGCGAATCGAACCTTTATCACCATCAATTCGATATTCAGCGTAGTTATCGCCACCGCGATTTACGTGATTGGCGTGCACTAAGGATGTTACGCCGCTACTATAAAGCGCGGTCGAAATGGTGCGAGTTTCACCTTTAGGAAATTGTCCGGCGGTACGACCTGCGGCGCAGAAAACCGTCTTGGCATCTCCCAGGAACCAGCGGATTAGATCGTGATAATGAATTGAGTGCAGCATTACCTCAAGTCGCTCAAGATCCTTTGCCCATGGCCAAAGCTCCCAAGGAGTAATGAGATTTACATTTATCGAGAAGTTGCTGACGGTTCCGATCCAGCCAAGTTCAACCATCTTATGTGCCGCAGCAACGCCTTCTTCAAAACGTAGTTGCTGGTTTACCGCTGCGATTATTCCAGCATCTTTTGCCTGCTTCACCATCGCCTGGCCTGCGGCAACAGTTGTCGCGAAAGGTTTCTGCGCCAAGACATGTTTCTTGGCTGCCGCAACTTGGGCAAAGATTTCGGGCTGCGCCGCAGCGGGGACAGCGATATCAACGATCTCTACCTTTGGATCTGCCAATAGTTCGGCCAGAGTTTTGTAGACAGTAGGAATCCCATGGCGCTTGGCAACATCTTGCGCTTTGGCAAGATCGGTATCAAAGATCGCAACAACTTCTAAACCAGCCTTTGTATAGGCGGGAAGATGAGCGCCATCAACAATTCCACCAGCGCCGCAAATACCTATCTTGCGCTTATTTTCAGGCTTAACTTCTAGTTTTACTGCGTCAGCGACTTCGCGAAATTGTTCGATCATGGTTGCTCCTTACCTTCAACTTTGAGATTTTCCGCCTGTGATGTGCGATAGAGAACTGTCTGGAGATGTTCGGTATACAGAACCAACTCTTCATTATCGGCTCTAAAGATTTCATAGCTAACTTTAAAGAGCCCCATATTCTCGTACTTAGGGGTTTTCTCTAAAAGCGTGCGCATTCCATAGATGGTGTCGCCAATAAAGGTTGGTTTAATGAAGCGCAGCTTGTCATAACCGTAGCTAAAGGTATTTACATTGTTGTGGGCAAAGAGGCCAAGCCCGTAACTAAAAACCATCGCACCTGGCACCAAACGCTTCTTAAATAACCCATGTTCGCGTGCCCAGATATCGTCACCAACATATGGGTGCATATCTAATACGAGTGAGTTAAAGAGCATTACTTCACCCTCTGAGATAGTGCGACGAAGCGAACGGTCAACTTCTCCGACTTGGTAATCCTCGTAGAGCTTTACATCCTGATTCCAAATGGGAATTTCATAGCGTGCCTGCGGGTCTGGATTTGGATTCTTCATATCTGCTCCTCTTATATCCCGAACTCTTGGCGAATTTTTTCAGTATCTTCGCCAACATGTGGTGCACCCTTGGAGTGCTTGACCGTCTTCCCATCAATACGCATTGGTGACCTAGTTGTTGGAATCGTGATCGGCGAACCATCTTTTCCGGTGCGCTCAGTCTTTTGCACCATATCTATTGCGCTAAATCCTTCGTGGGCTACTAGCTCAGGTAAGGTCAATACAGGTGCGCACCAGATATCTGCGGCATCTAATATCTCCAGCCAATGATCGGTCTCTTGCGTTGCAATCTTTGTGCTTAGCGCTTTCATGATCTCTTTTTGATCGCTCCACCATGATTTTGGATCTTCATACTGATCAAGATCTACACCCAGCAGTTTTCCGAGAGCAGGAATTGGAGTCATGGCGATAGCTAAATAGCCGCTTTTAGTTGGATAAAGGCCGTATGGCGCGGGTAAAAAGGCGTGGGCCGAATTACCTGCTCCGCGATTTACAATCACATTTGGATCGAAGAGATTGGCAGAGATTAATTCAAATTGCAGATCCAGCATTGACTCAAGCAGACTTGATTCAACCATTCCACCCTTACCAGTGCGCTCTCGGCGCAAAAGTAGCGCCATAACGCCAGATGCTAAATGGGTTGATGTAAATATGTCGGCAACTGCAAGACCAACTGGAATAGGTGGATCGCCTGCGCGACCATTTAACCAAGGAAGCCCTGAGATACTTTGCGCCAATAAATCTTGGCCCGGACGATCTTTAAATGGACCTTCGGCGCCATAACCAGTTGCGCTGCCGTAGATAATCTTAGGATTAACTTTCTTAACATCTTCATAGCCAAGTCCAAGACGTTCGATCACGCCAGGACGGAAGTTTTGAATGATTACATCTGCTTTCTTAACTAACTCCCAAACTTGGGCAAGTCCTTCAGAGTTTTTAAGGTCGGCAGCAAAGCTCTCCTTATTTCGGTTCATAATGTGGAAAGAGAGAGTGTCGCCATCGGTTTCCAAACCTGCAAAGGCCAAGGTACGGCCAATATCTCCAATGCCTGGTCGTTCAATCTTTATTACGCGCGCTCCCATATCGGCAAGGCGCATCGCCGCAACTGGACCAGCCAGAAACTGCGAGAAATCTAAAACCAATATGCCATTTAACGGCAGATCAGATTTATCTAGTGGTGCTTTAGTCGACATGGAAAACTTCCGGTATTGCTGCCCACCATTCGCCATCGGCGCGATCGGCAACTGGAGTTTGCAGCGGCTTGCAAACATCCCACCATTTCTGAGTCATTGGGTCCGCCGCCATCTTCGCCATATCAGCATCAAAATCTCTACCGATGTATTCAAAATATGAGAATAGGAGTTCGCCATAACGATAGATGGAGTAATTACGGATATTGCACTCGTAGATCTTGGCCAAGATCTCTGGCCAGACATCAGCGTGTAAACGCTCATATTCGACGCGGTTTTCGGGCTTGATTCCGATTACTGAGGCATAACGTGTCATGGTCTCTCCTTAACCCAATTTGTAGAAAGCTTTAGCAGTTTTATGGCGCATCCAGGCTTGTTCTTCAGCGCTAAAGTGCGAAATGACTTCGACCTGTGCCTGCCAAATTTCGGCATAGTTATTACCAAGAACAATTACCGGCCAATCTCCACCCATCATGACGCGCTCTGCGCCGTATGTCTTCACCATGAAGTCAACGTATGGTTTCCAATCCGCAACGGTCCAGTTTGCAAGATCTGAAGCGGTGTTAAGGCCAGATAACTTTGCATACACATTTGGGAATGCAGCAATTTCTGCCATAGATGAGGCCCAGGGCTCCATCTCTTTTGCAGCAATTGGTGGCTTTGCAAAGTGATCGACAACGATCTTCATATTTGGAAACTTCTTCGCCAAGGTAACTACGTTCTTGGTGTGCTCCGGTTTAATTGAGACATAGTCAAAACTCAAACCTGCTTTTTCTACTAGCGCAAGCGTTTCCAGAACCACCGGGCGGGTAATCCAGGCATCATCGGATTCGTACTTTGGATTTGAATAATCATGAGTCAGATTGCGAACACCCTTGAAATAAGGGTTCTTTTTAAATGTTTCAATGGCAGCGCGCGCCTCATTTGGGCGATCGAAAGGAATCCAACCAACTACGCCTTGTACGAAATCAGAATTAGCTGCCACATCTAACATATAGAAGGTATCTTCATAAGTATCAGCAGCTTGCACGAGCACTGAGCTAGTAACTCCAGATGCCGGAATTTCAGGCGCGAGTCTTTCTGGTGTGAAATCATCGTAGAGCGGACCGTATTCCGGTGCGATCCAAGAATACGCGCGCTCACTCATTACCCAGAGATGTTGATGGGTATCGATTAGTTCATTAGACATGGCTTTCTCCTTTTTCTCTAGTTACAGAACGCCGTAGGCGTTCCATACCTCTCGTACGCTTTTACCGGCTAAAAGATCCTTTAAAACGCTCTTTTCGGTGGCTGCTCGCGCATTCGCAAGTTCGGTCACTTTCTCCAAATGTTGCGCTGGAACTACAACAATTCCATCGGCGTCAGCGATTACTCCATCGCCTGGATTAACCTCTACACCCCCACAAGTAACTGTGGTTCGCATCGATTTGATGCGCATGCGCCCCTTGTAATCATATGGACGAGTTCCAAATCCAAATGCGGGAAAGTCCAATCCAACTATCTGTTCGGTATCGCGCAAAGGTCCGTCAGCAACCACACCTGTACCGCCGCGGCCTTTAGCTGCTGCTGAAAATAACTCTCCCCAGAATGCAGATAGCGCATCTCCACCAGTTGCAACGACTGCAACTTCACCCGGCTTTAAAGTATCTAGGAAATCAATTCCATCACCGTATGGATCTTTCTGGTCATATTCACTATCAGGAACGAAATGAACAGTGGCTGCCAGACCAACGGCGCGCATATTAGGGCGCAGCGCTTTTACATGAACCGACATCGCGTTGTTGCGAACACCAATTACATCAAGTGAATCAGAGATCATGGCGCTGCGAACCCGCGGATCTAATTTCCAGGTCATTTCTTCTTCTCCACCATGTAGACATGCACGAAGGCAATAACTGTTTCTCCGCGCTGATTGGTAACGGTGACTTGTTCATCTACTAAGCCAAAATCAGCAGAGCGCTTAGCGTGTTCACGTTTTCCGACAATTTCTGCCTTTGAGGTAATCGTGTCGCCGATAAAGACTGGTGAGATAAAGCGAACTCGGTCATAGCCATAGCTAAAAGCCACTTCATTAATTTCTCCGGCTAGTGCACCGACGGCAACACTTAAGATTAAAGTGCCGTGCGCAACGCGTTGCCCAAATTCTTGAGTCTTGCACCATTCAGCATCCATATGATGCGGATAGAAATCACCAGTCTGTCCCGCGTGCGTGACGATATCGGCCTCAGTGATCGTGCGACCCATGCTGGTGCGCGATGAGTTGATCTCGTAATCCTCGAAGTAAAGTTTCACAGCTTCTATTCCTTTACATATTTCTCATAGGTGGCAGCGATCTCTGCAACTACGCTGGCATTTACCTGCTTTGAAGTCAATGCGCGATGAATCACAAGCGAGCTTTGGAACTGAACATCTGGCCAACCAAGAACACGGGGACGAACCCAAGCACGTTCTAAGGTTCGCAGAGTGTTACGGAAGAAGTTGAGAGTGTGGTCATTTAGTGGACCGTTCTTCCAAGCCGCCAAATTTCCAGGCTGTCCACCGGCTAATCCGTAAGTAGTTGCTTGAATCTCGGGCATGGAAAGCAATATCGCAGCGGTGGCTGCAGCTTGTGGGTTCTGGGATTTACTTGAGATAGCAACGCCCGCACCGCCGAGCTGTGAACCTGTTGCTTGGCCATCAAAAGATGGAAGATCTTCATAAACTAAACGGTGCTTTCTAAATCCGGCGTGAGAATAATTGCTGTAGCCATACATACAGATGCCATAGGCATAGGCATCTTCTGCGCAAAGGCGTTCTGCAATATCAATTGGATTACTAGTTGCGCAAAAATCTGGTACCAAAGCAGAAAGTTCGATCATAAATTCCAAAACTTCTAGCGCAACGCTTTGGTTTATAAATTCATTGGTGGCGGTAAGCGGTGCACCTTTCTGCGCCATAAGTGTTGCAAAGGTACTGAAGGCATCTACCGGTTTATGTGGCCAGAGAAGTTTTCCGGTTCGCGCTATATTAAAAACTTCGCTCCAGAAAACCGGAGCGCCATCGGCTTTATCTGGACGATATGCGCTTACTTGTGCAGCAGTATCAATCGCTAAGGCCCAGTGCTTTCCTTGATATTTATAGGAAGCATGGGATTGGCCAACGCTGGTGCGGGAAAGTATCTCCATCTGCTCAGGCGTTGCTAAATCTTCTAATGCGATTACCGCTCCCGCATGCACCGCATCAGGCACATGTGGGTGATCAATAATCATTAGATCGTAATTTTCATAGAACTCAGAGATGTGCTGATCGCCAAAGGCAAGTAGCGATCGGGCATCCCACTTAACCGAAATATCGCAACGCGCTTGAAGCAGATCGTTTGACTTAACGACTGAGTCAAGGCCACGCGGGTGATCCCACGTCATACCGGTTAATTGGGTGGTCATAGTTAAGCGCCGAGCACCTTATTTATCTCGGCAGCCACCCATTTGCGGATATTAATTCCTTCATCTATATATTTACCGTAGTTAAAGAATCCATGAATCATGCCTGGGCAATCTTTAAAAGTAACTGGGACTCCAGCAGCTTTCAGTTTCTCTGAATAATCAATGCCGTCTTGGCGCAAAACATCGTATTCAGCGGTAAACATAACTGCTGGTGCTAATCCTGAATAATCCTTAGCTGAATGTGGAACCGCATAAGGATTGTTGCGATCTACGGCGCCGTTTAAATATTGTTCCCATAACCACTTCATACCTCGCTGCGTAAGTCCAAAACCATCAGCGTTTGGAACATCAGCGGTATCTACATACTGCGGACCGTTGCATGGATAAATAAGTAGTTGATAGGCCAATCTAACTCCGCGATCACGAGCCGCCAGAGCTACTGCTGATGCCAGGTTTCCGCCGGCGCTGTCGCCGCCGACCCCGATTTTCTCTCGATTGATATTTAGCTCCGTGGCATTTGCGATTACCCATTGCAGGCCTTCATAGCAATCATTAAATGGAATCGGGAATTTATGTTCTGGGGCTTTCTGATAGTTAATAGATACGACGACTGAATTGGTCATAGCTGCCAAAGCTGCGCACTGCGCATCGTATTTTCCAACATAGTTAACGACCCAACCGCCACCGTGGAAATAGACCAGACCGTTAAATGGCCCAGCGCCAGCTGGCGTATAAACCTTGATGTATGTATCGGCGGTAGTTGATGTAAAGAAGCGATGATCGATGCGCACCGAAGGATCTAACGGCCCAGAAAGATCTGGTTCGCCATGTGATCCACTGCGAGCAGCAAAGGCTCCAGCTTCCGAGATATCTGGTGCATTAAACGATGCCATGCGATCTAGAAATGCTTTTGCTTGAGGATCTAGCGCCATCTTCAACCTATCTCTCTACAGAACTTCTGTAATTTTCTGCCAAATATCTTCTGGCAGATCCATATCTAAATTCTTTGCATTATTTAAAATTTCATCAGTGCTACGACAGCCAATCAGCACGCATTTGACTGCGGGATGGCGAAGTGGGAATTGCAGCGCTGCTGCGGTAAGTGGGATATTTTCTTGATCCAATACCGCTTTAATTCGTTGTGCTTTTGCCAAAATCTCATCCGAAGCAGGTGCGTAATCGAAGGTCGCACCTTTAACTGGGTTTGCCAAGATTCCAGAGTTGAGCACGCCTGCTGCCACGATATCTACGCCGCGTTCTAGCGCAGCTGGCAATAGGTCGGCGAGAGCACGTTGATCAAGGAGCGAGTAGCGCCCAGCAATCAAAACTAAATCGATATCAGTCTCTTTAATCATGCGCGCAGGAGTCGCAGATTGATTCATGCCAACTCCGATGGCATTTATTATTCCTTTATCGCGCATCTTTAAAAGCGCTGGAAATGATTCACGAATAGCGGCATCTGCATTGTCATCAGGATCGTGGATCATCAAAATATCCACGCTCTCTAGTTCTAAACGTTCCAGGCTAGAGCGAAAAGATTTCTCCACTCCATCTTCTGAAAAATCAAAGAGTCTGGTGACTGAAGTATCGGTGTCGGCAAAATCGGGTTCTGCCTCGTATTCAGTTGGAACAAGCAGTCGACCTATCTTGGTCGAGATTTCAAAACTAGTGCGGGGTCTGCCCTTTAGCGATTTTGCTAGGCGACGTTCTGCGGTTCCTTTTCCATAATGTGGAGCGGTATCAATGTAAGTAATTCCGTTACTCAGCGCACATTCAATTGCATCATCACACCCTTGCTGGGACATGGATGTGTAGAGACCGCCGAAAGTGGCGGTCCCCAAACCCATCTGTGAGATTTCGAGTCCAGTTCTTAACTGAACTCGATCGTTGTGAGCCATGGTCGTTGTTCTCTACTGTCTGAGAACTACTCCTTAATTGAGCCAGAGAGCATGCCACGTACCAAGCGCTTCTGTGAGAACAAGAAGACGATCATGATTGGCAGCGCGATCAATACACCAGCAAGTGCGATCTCAGGCTTTCCGACTGGAACAGAGGTTGCACCAACAGCTGGGTTGATCGCTGGCGTTGAGTAGAACAAGAAGCCCATACCAATTGGCAAGGTGTAGTTCTCACTCGAAGGTAGCAAGATGTAAGGCAGGAAGTAGTTAGCCCAGTTACCAATAAATGCGAAGAAGGCCAGAAGTGAGATCAATGGCCCTGAAAGTGGCAAACAGATTTTTAGATACAACTGGAAGTCATTGCAGCCATCAATTCGTGCAGATTCGTACAACTCCCTCGGAATCGTCGTTGAGTAATAGATATATGACAAGAACGCGCCAAATGGATAGAGCGATGCCACCAAGATTACCGAGATTGGCTTATCCATGAGAGAGAGCTTGTCCATAAGTACGAATACAGGAACAACTAACGCCATAGGTGGAACCAACATCGTAATCAAAGTAGAAATCAAGAAGGTGCGCTTGAACTTGATATTAGAAGCAGTTAGCACGAATCCTGCAAGAGATGCAGTAATGGTTGCGATAACAACAATTGAACTTGTGTACCAGATTGAGTTCCAAGCCCACTTAGCGATAACTCCATCATCGAAGTACTGCAAGTTCTTCCAGGCTTTTACATATCCCCCAAGATTTCCGAACATGAGTGGATTCTTATTGGAGAGATCTGCATCTGTCTTAGTGGGAGCAAGTAGGAGCCAGATCATCGGCACCAGGCTTACTACCGCGAAGAAGATCAAGAAGGCATTTACAAAGAAGGTCATTACAGGACTTTCTTGGCGCAACTTATACGCGCGGCGATTTATTTTAAGTAGAGATGCCATCGCTTATTCCGCCTTTCGCTTACCTGAGACTTCAGCTTCTTCAAACATATCTGTCTTGAAGATAACCACAAGTGCGCCAAGCAAACTTGGTACTAACAACATAAGCGATAGCGCAGATGCGCCACCAAAGTCACCACTAGTGAACGCTAATTCGAATGAGAGCTGATCGAGCGACCATGCTTCAGCGATACCTTGATAGACACCTGTATTTAGAAGCTGCGGTTCTACGAAGAGTTGCAGACCGCCGGCGAAAATAAGCACGCCCATATAGATGATGTACTTCTTGATAAGTGGAAGTTTGATGCGCAATCCAAGTTGAAAGGCGGAACAGCCATCCATGCGAGCAGCTTCAATAATTTCCTGAGAAAGTGATTGCAAGGATCCGTATTGGATCAAAATCCAGTTACCGGCAACCACAAAGAAAGCCATGATCGCAAAGAGCCAGGTGAGGTTCTTGGTCTGCCAAATTTCTTCAGATTTCTCGATTCCAATCGACTTAAGTACTGACTTCAATGGGCTAAGAGTTGGAGCAAAAATTACATACCAAACAAGTACTGCAACTGCTCCAGAAATTGATGCAGGCACGATGTAAGAAAGGCGGAGCCACTTCTTCCACTTGCGTGGGTTGATATCGAGCATAAGTGCGACAGCGATAACGAAAATTGTGGTGACTGGAACGTAGATCGCCATAAATCCGAGAACGTGTTTAAGAGCTGGCAAGAATCTAAAGTCTTGCAGAACAATTTTAAATGCATCCCAGCCACCATCTTGATTGACACGGGATGGGCTCGGTACTTCTCGAATTGCCATGATGATCGGGACAATGCCAAAGACGATGAGTAGCGCCATATACGGAGCCAACATCGCATACATCGCGACACTGCTACCGAGTTTCTTTTTCCTTGCCATCTATTCCCCCGAAATTTTTAAACTATCTATTTTCAAATCTAAGTTGGTAAGAACCAGGTTGGCCACCGAAGCGACCAACCTGGTTCTTTATCCCTCTTGAGATATTACTGATTGAGCTTTTCTGCTATCAGCTAGTTAGAACCTTGTATCCGAGTTGCTTAGCAAGGTTTGAAGCATAAGCAGCAAAGGCATCGAGAGCAGCCTGTGCGTTCTTAGTCTTCTTCAACTCGTTTGACATTGTTCCTTCTTGAGCGCCGTTGGTGTCATAAGAAACTGGCTTCTCACCAGAGAATATCTTCTTTGACTGTTCCAACATTGCTGGATATGGATCTGCTGCGTAGTACTTATCAGATGAGATCTTTGCCTTCCAAAGTGCATTTCCCTTTTGTGATGCTGGGAATGTTGGAGCACCCTTTGAGCCATCTGGGTTCAATACGTCAACAACGTTGCGCTTGTCTTGAACCATGAAGACTGCAAATGCAAGTGCTTCCTTTGGATACTTAGAGTGTGGAGATACAGTGTAAATTCCGCCGCCCCATTCGCCTGAGTAGTTAACCTTTTCGCCGGCCCACATTGGCATTGGCGCAGCAGTGATCTGACCTGCTGGAACAGCCCATGATGCAGCTGGACGGATTACGAATTCACCGAACCATGATGGTCCGATGGTCATGACAACTTTGCCAGCCTGTCCGTAATCCTTGATGAAGTCAGCATCCCAAGGCGCTGAGGTTGAAAGTACGCCAGAGTCGATCATTGGTTGTACAAGCGCAGCTGCGCGTGTGCACTTAGGTGACTTTGGAGCGATCTTTACAACTGTTGAAGATGTTGCTTGGTTAACTGGGCACTGTGATGGCCACAGGTATCCGGAATAGAAACCTTGTGATCCAAGTGCACCGAGTGAATAACCTGGGTGGTTCTTTGCGATGTCTGCACCGATCTTTGCGAAGTCATCCATTGTCTTAGGAACTGTGTAACCAAATTCCTTCATCAACTTTGTGTTGACCCAAAGAACATCTTGTGCAAGGTCGTTCTTAACGCAGTACCAACCACCGTCAGCACCCTTACACCATTGGTTTCCGTCCTTCATATCGTCCCAGAAACCAGCTGGAGCGTACTTGTCTAGACGCAATACGTTGTTTGCATCTGCAAGAACTGAAACGTCATTTGGTGGACCGAATACAACATCTGGCCAACCCTTTTTAACGCGGTTAAATAGCGAAACTTTCTGTACTAGATCTGCCTGTGCGTGAAGTTCAACCTTCACATCAACTGTTGGCTTCATGATTTCTGCGTACAACTTTGCTCCCGGTAGACGCGGTGCATCTACCCAGATTGTGATTGAAGGCTTTGCTGCTTGCGCAGGCATTGCCATCACTGTTGTACCTGCAATTGCAAACGCACCAGCGATTGCAATTAGTGAGTACTTCTTCTTCAAGGTATCCCCCTTTTTGAGTCTGGCGCCAGCTCCTAGTTGCCGATCTGACCAGTTGCCGAAATACTAGGGGGGCAAATACTATTTCGTATAGTATTTCGACGATATCTTTTTGATATCTTTTTCAACGGCTCGGGAGAGGCTCAGCGTGAAAATCACCAACGTTGAAGTGATTTTGGAAGAGCGCCCAGGATGGATGCCCGCCTTTGTTTGGCGC
>Ga0214923_10004539_pt1 | contig 16693 bp, 15 predicted proteins | sample LL1510_MetaG_FD_177993 | JGI IMG/M metagenome (GOLD analysis project Ga0214923, IMG submission 177993) | Freshwater microbial communities from Lake Lanier, Atlanta, Georgia, United States - LL-1510 | ecosystem: Environmental > Aquatic > Freshwater > Lake | place: USA: Georgia | collected...
GTTGTTGTTCTGGGTGAGGCGGTTACGCTAAACGGCGCAGTCGGACTGATTTTGGTAGTTATTGGATTGGCTATGCAGAGCTTTTCTGCAGGTGAGGAAACTCCGAGGAGCAAGACAGTCGGCAGACATAGATGAAGTTAGATCCGCAAATTCGCTAGCGCTACATCCACGATGCCGAGCACTCCCAGAAGCGCTGCCATTGTAATGCTTTTGTTTCTTCCAAGGACCTGTGGCAGACCCATTACCTCTTGCTCAATGTCCGTATCCATGTCTTTGAGAACGTTTAGGAAGTGAAATGCCGAAGTGAAAAGAACGAAAGCTAAAACAAGCCACGTTGGTGGAGTAGTTCCGGCTGCTACGTAAATTGCCCATGGGAGTGCTCCGAACGAAACAACATAGGGCAGCACTGAAAGTATCGTAGATTTCAGCTTCAAGTTGTAAGCAGTGGCGCTTAGGAGACCAAGAAAGTGGATTGAACTTCCACTAATCCCCAATGGACTTAATAGAGAAATGGTCAACGCGCTTAGTAATACAAAACCAATTGAAATTCTTAAGGTCTTTTCGGTTATGGTGCCAGCCACGAGTGGCTTCGTTACCCGCATGGCGGCCTTGTCTCGTGGGAAATCTACGAGGTCATTACTCCAGCCAACGAAAAATTGCCCCAGGAGAATGGCAAAGGCAATAAACAAAGAATCACTGGCTGAAAACTGAGTGAGTGATAGTACATATGTAATAGTGACGACGAGCAGGGTCGGTCCAAAATGAGATGCCTTAAGTAACCCCATTAATTTCATTATTGTTTTAAGAACTCCACTTCAACAAAGGATGCCTTGCCTTCACCAATAAAACGAACATTGTGATGGACTCCAGCGAGACGTTGATATGGGGTTCCTGCAATTTGGGTGAATTCTAAAACTTCGCCGGTATCCAAGGTCGCAGTGAAGTCACCGCCAGATATTGGAATCGCAATGTAGTCATACCCATGGACATGCATTCCGGTTTCTTGGCCAGACTCAAAGGACCAGCGCCAAACCTTTGATCGAAGATCTTCGGACAGTAATTCACAAGTGGCTTGATCGCTCATACCTTCACTCTATTGGCGAGCTGACTTGGTCCGCGTCTGCAAGCCCGTTGCCCTAGACGAAGAGCGCTGCCCCGCAAGCGACAGTCGCACCGATCAGTCGAAAAGTGTCTGCGCGCCGAAGGTTGCGAATGAGTTTCTGAGTTGGTCCAACAGTAGACAACCGATGATGGACGGGTGCTGCCACCAGAGCCGTGATTACTCCAACAACTAATAGTGCTCCGGTAGTGACGATTAGCGCTGGAGAGAAACTAACGGTTACAAGTGCCCAACCAAGGGCTAGAACTAAGACGGCATACACCGGGATAACAACGATGATCATGCGATGGGTGTGAACTGCATGCCCACGCTCCCAATCTTCGGGCGCTAGATTCGCCAATCCTGGGTAGACCACGATTGTGACAACTGCTTGGAAGCCGAGGTGCACTCCTGTGGCAAGCAACAAGAACTGCTCAGCCGACACACTTCCTCCTCGATACCGCCATGGAATCGTGGGCGACAATAATCCAGATTAGCGACAAGGTTGGGTCTGTTTCATGAGAGCCGTGAAGTGGGGCGGGTCGGGCTCGAACCGACAACCAATGGATGGTGTGGATAATTCAGGTTCCTAGTGGCCCTAAAAATGTAATGTTTGCGAATGCCTTTAGCAACCAGAAGAAACTTTCATTCAGTTCTTGACCATTATTTGTGTGGCGCATAATATGTTTGAAAAGGAAGTCCGTTTCGCTAAGTCGGCGCGCAAGCATCGCATTGGCAAAGCTCATGTCCTTTTTGTCCTAGAGAATAATGAACCAGTCACATTTCTATCAATTTACGGTGAGGATCAAAAACTTCTCTGGATTGGACAAGACGATCGTGGTTTGGAACTTGAGATAGTGGCAGTAAAGCTAGTGGAACATATTCTGGTAATTCATGTGATGCCAAGGAACTTTAGAAGGAGGAGCTAATGGCTAAATCTCAATATGTCTTGGGCAAAGACATCGATTTAGATAGGGAAGTAATTCGCGATAGCCAAGGTACGCGGATCACCAGCAAACGTGCAGAAAAAATAGTAGAAGAAGTGCTTGCACAAGCCGTTGGTCGTCCATCTTTAACTGGACCGTCTAAAGTTTCTCCTGAAATAAAGGCCAGGGTTCCTGAAAAATTGAAGAAAGCTCTTGTTAAGGAAGCTAAACGGCAAGGGCAAACAACTTCTGCTGTTATCCGTCAGGCTCTAGAAGAGTATTTAGACACTGCCTGAACTTGGTGGGGCGGGTCGGGCTCGAACCGACGACCCACGGATTATGAGGACGGCCTAGGCGTGTAGGTCCATATCCTTTGATGTCGGTTTATGTAGTTATTGCAAGGCTTTGATGTAGTTTCATGTCGGTTTATGTCGTTTGATATCTGAGTATGTTGTACGTGTTTTGTACGTGTTTTGTCCCGCCAAATATTGACTTAGTTCTATTTGAGACCACCACGCGTTATAAGTACGGTTTATCAAGAGTTTCAAACCCAAACTGCTATGGTCAAAATTAGGCCTATTTACTCGGGAGTTTTATGCCAAGCCGACATCTGTTTACAAAATCGCTACCTTTTTCAGCGTCTGCCTCCGTTGTTTTAATCTCAGTTTTCTATAAGTTTTCACTAACTTTGAATTCACTTTTGCCGGGCCTTGATGGGGCTTACTACTGGGTCCAAGTAAGGTCCCTATTAGAGAATTCATCACTTGCATTCTCTGATCTACCGTTGGTCTTCTATGTGCAAGCTGGTATCGCCTGGCTGCTAAATGACATACCTAGTGCTGTCCGAATTTCTGACGCAATCCTGCCCGCCCTCTCAGCATTTCCTATTTACTTAATCGCACGCAGGTACCCAATTCCATTACTTCCCGCAGTTAGCATTGTCTTTGTCTTGCTTAATCCAGTGCAACTGTTTTTCTTCACAGGCGATTTCATAAAAAATGAAGCAGCTATACCTGCAGTTTTCCTTCTATCCTGGATTTTGCTTTCATGGGATGAACGAGGCGCACGATCGCGCTATGTAATGGCCGGTACCACTATCTTGGCAATTTCGTTTACACACTTTGGCACTTTATTGCTGGCCTTAATGATTCTAAGTTTTTGGTTGTTAGTGCGAATTCGCCAACAGCAAGTAAAGATCAGGCCGTTGACTATCGGCTTAGTGATCGTGAGTAGCCTTCTTGTGGCGCTAATGCTTGCACTTGTAGTTCCTAGTCGCTTCACTACATTGACTACATTTATTCTAAATCCAGTAGAAATTTTTAAACTACCCGCTTGGCAAGCGATACTTTATGGTTATGCAAATCCAGTTATTGCTTCCACCATAATCCTTTGCCAGCTTGGCTCTATTATGCTTGGCGTATTTGCTTGGAAACTTCGGTCTAGCTTCAGCATCAGTGAGGCTTCTGTAGTTTGGTCTTCACTAATTGTAACCTTTGTTTTGTCATCACCGATAATTGGCATTGCCTGGTTCAACCGATTGGCAGCGCTAGCTTTTGTTCCCCTGGTTGTTTCAGGAATTATCATTTTTGCTAAATCTTCGACCGTGTTGCAAAGAACTCTGATCGGGGCATTGGCTGTAATTACTCTGCTTGCGAGTGCGACCCTAAGTTTGCGTGGACCAACACCTCCAGTACTAAGTGAGTCTCGATATTCAGATTTCAAAGAGTTTGCTAAGACTGTTGAACTACCGGAAAATTCAATTGTCGTTGCAAGGCATGGAATGGAATTCCTGAGTTCTTGGCTACTTGTGACAGATGTTGCTTCAGATGCATATTATGAAACTTCATGCCTATCTTCGTACTCCGCAATCTTTCTCTTGATTGACAAGAATGTTGCCGGAGCTTCTGATAAGCCAAGTTCAGCAGGCGCTTCTGATAAGCCACCACCGCCAGGAGGATCTGCTAGCACGGGCAATAAACCAGCTGACTCAAATAAAAAGCCGGTCTGCCAAAATCAAATTCCGCCTGAAGGCGCCAAAGTTTTCATAGGCAACGAATTCGTTCTCGTTCAAGTCAGATGACTCAAGCCTAGAAATTTCTTTGGTGTGACTGTTTGAGGCGGTTGCTGTCAACGTTGCCGTCAAAGGGCTCGAAACGAAAAAAAAGTCTTTAACGGTGGGGCGGGTCGGGCTCGAACCGACGACCCACGGAGCACTTGATTTGCAACGGCCTTGAGATCTGACCGGGCCTAGAGAATGTTGACGATTTCAGGATGCATTTCTTTGAGATAGGTCTGCGACCATTTACCAAGCTCTTCAAGTACCGGACGCAGAGCCAGTCCACTGGATGTCAGTTGGTAGGCATTGTTGCGAGAAGCACGATCAGGTTCCACATGCTCGATAATGCCAATCGAAGAGAGCCACTTCAATCTTGCAGCCAAGATGTTGGTGGATATTGCTTCAGGTGATTCGCCGAACTCAGAATAGGTGCGCGTGCCGTGTTCAAATAGGTCGCGCACGATTACTAAAGACCACTTGTCGCCAAGAACATCAAGCCCAGATGCGATGGGGCATACGGAGCGCCACTCGATTGAGTTCGTATCAATGATCATTGACATACACTTCCTAGTTTGAGATTGCCTTCGCCATTTCGACAAAAGTTTTATCTAGGGAAGTTGGCTCCCAGTTCAGAATATCGTAGGTGGCTCGATTGTCGTACGAAATTCTGACACCCAATTGTGGAACCATGCCTTTTGCCTCACGATCAAAAAGTGCCATGAGTTTGATCGCGAAATTCGGCGCTTTCCGCGAAGACACCTTTGAGTAACCTGCCTTTTGTAAAACTTCAGCCAAATGTGCCATCGCTATTGGCTGTTCAGTCGCCGCGATGAAACGCTTGCCCGCAGCGTCTGGGCTTTCTAGCGCTGCCACATGAAGCCGAGCAACGTCACGAACGTCAACCATGCTCATGGCAATGTCAGGAATCATCGGCATCTTGCCGGCAATCAAGTCTGAAATCATTGAGACACTTTGTCCATCGCCTGCGGCACCAAGTGGTGGACCCAAAATGAATCCAGGGTTGATTGTCACAAGTTCCATGGAACCACCAGCGACAAATTCCCAAGCTGCTCGTTCGGCCAACGTTTTGCTCTTTGAGTAAGCGCCGATATTGGCATCAACGTTTGACCAAGCCTCCGTACCATAACGCCCACTAGGCAAGCCTGATGTCATTGCAACTACCGAAGATGTCAGAACTACCCGTTTCACTCCAGCATTCTTAGCAGCTGCCAGAACGCGCTGTGTGCCTTCCACTGCAGGGCGGATCATCTCTTTTTCATCTTTTGGTTCAGCCAAGTAGAAGGGCGATGCCACGTGCATGACGAAGTCGCAACCAGACATTGCTTCGTTCCAACCGCTATCTGACATTAAGTCGGCTTGGACGAATGAGAGTCTCTCGATCGGTGCGACTTTAGCCAATGCCGCTCGTGGGATGGAGGACTTTGAAAGGGACCGAACGGTACCGACTACTTCGTAGCCTTTATTAAGTAGTTCTGCCGATATATGTTGACCGACATAGCCGCTGATTCCAGTAACGAGAACTCGTTGAGTCATGGGTTTGTTCCTCTGCATGATTGAAGGCTTTTTCGCCGCTTCAACACATCCTACGCTCTAACTTGCATTTTGCAAGTTAGAGTTCTATCCTCTGGAATAGACGTCAACCAACCCGAGATTGAGGATCACACTATGAACGAAACAGCAAAGCCGGCATACGGCTTGGTTCAAATCAACATCACAAATCAGGAAGAATTCATGGAACGCTACGCCCAGCATGTGTTCCCAATCCTGGCAAAGTGGGGGATTGAGATGGTTGCTGGATCAGGTGCCCCAACAACCAAAGAAGGCTCATTCACTGGAAATTGGGCAGCAGTTCTACGTTTCCCAAGCATGGCGATAGCTGAAGAATGGTACGTATCTGATGACTATGCGCCATACAGAGACTTGCGCATGAACGAACTGACAGACTCAGGCAGTTTGGTATTCATCGAGGGTATGTAGGTCAGAAGTTTCAGAAGGTGCGCTTTGGAAATTGTGGTTGCTGTTCCAAGTAACCCAGAGTGTCTGAAAACCCTTTAACGGTGGGGCGGGTCGGGCTCGAACCGACGACCCACGGATTATGAGATCGCCTGAGGTGAATCTGGGTAGATCTGAGCAAGCGTATTTATCCATTTTTTCCAGTGATTACATGTCCGTGTAAGTCCACCTAAATGTAGGTGGAAATCGGTGTCATGTTGACTTTATGTTGACATGTTATCAGAAAAGGAAAGAAGAGTATTGTTGTTACGTGACAACATTTCGTAGGTTCGTTCGCAGGTGTACGGTTACCATGATCGCGATGCAGTTCGCAGGAGTATTAACGTCTCCGGCTACTTTAGCTGCGCCAGGAGCCTTAGATTCTACGTATGGACAATCAGGAAAAGTTTCAATATCGGGTATCGGAGAATACGACTCGGCAATCGCCACCGACAGCAGTGGAAATGCATACATAGCGACAGAAATACATGATGCGTCTTGGAACTCTGACGTTGTGGTCTTCAAATTAGACCCCACGGGCGCTATGGTTTGGTCGGATGCAGGTACTAAAGTGTTCGACCTTGGCACTGGAAACGATAATGTTTATGACATTGCACTGGACTCCTCAGGAAGAATCTACGTTGCTGGGTGCGTAGGAAGCTCGACATTTATCCTGAGGCTTACGTCCAGTGGCGCTCGAGACACAACGTTTGGAACGAACGCAATGGCGACCTGGCGGCCATCTGAACTCACGACTGCTTGCTTTAAAAGTATTTCAATTGATTCAAGTAACAGACTCTTCCTGGCTGGATCAGGATCAATTAACTATGTATCGCCAAATCGAACGGTTCACAATGCTTTTGTCGCTTCATTTAGAACAGATGGTTCTTTAGAAACGGATTTTTCTGATGATGGATACGTTGTTATTCCTCCTTCTACTTATGGAGATTATCTGCACGATTCTGCAATCGATAACAACGGGAAGATTGTTGTTGCAGGTAGTTGGCTAGAAAGATATGACACGGCAGGTGCTGGAAATTACCAACAATTTTTCCTAGCTCGATTTAACATTGATGGTTCTTTAGACTCAAGTTTTGCCAACGGTGGAATGTTAAAGACGCCACGAGGAAATCTTGGTGGATGGTGGAACAACATCAGCGTCGACTTTGAGAATAATTATCTGCTCACTGGATTGGCACAGACCGCGACAGCTCTGAATGAATGGGATTGGGCATTTGATAAATACTCTGAAAATGGAACCCAAATCGTATCAAAGACTTTTGATACGGGCAGATTCGAGTATGGAAAATTTATCAAGCCTGGCCCAAATGGAACAATTTATGTTGGTGCAAAGACCACCAAAGTTGTAAACAGAGCCTATAAAGACGCATCAATTTTCTTGCGCCTCGATTCTCTCGGAAATTTGGATCAAACATTTGGAGTAGCAGGTAATACAGAGGCGAATCTAACGGGAGCCTTGACTGCTGGAGCGATTGTCGACGGAGGAATTCTTGGGCTTGTTACCAGCACCTCGACGAGTGGCATTTCAGTTGTCAAATATTCCACTCCTAATTTTGCTTCTGCACCTGTTTCTTGGAACGCGACTAGTGGTGCTGAGCAAATTGAATTATCATGGGGCATTCCCAGTAGCGATGGTGGCTCTGACATAACTGATTATTCAATTGAGATGTCAACTGATAACTCCAACTGGTCCCTTATGTCTGATGGAATCTCCCCAGCGCGAGACACATTGATCACTTCACTTACACCAAATACGAATTATTACTTTAGAATTGCGGCCATCACATCTGCAGGCTCAGGACTGTTTGCTTACACTTCAGAAGTTCGCACTTCAATGCCGGAGGTACCTGGTGCGCCCTCCCTATCCTGCTCAATATCCGGGCTACAAGTATCACTCTCTTGGTCACCTAGTCAAAGCGGAGGTCGCTTTGAAACTGGATTTCTTGTCCAGCGAAAACTTGGTTCTGGAGCATGGTCAGACTTAACTTCAAAAACCTCTTCGGTACGCACTCATTCTGAAACCACTAACTCAAGTCAATCAGGAGAAGTTTCTTACAGGCTTCGAAGCTCGAACGATGGCGGTAGTTCAGATTGGTCTAGCATTTGTACCGTTACAGCACCATCGGTTCCCTCAGCGCCAAGTTCGATTACGAATCCATCACTCTCAGGCCTCAATATGAGTTTGTCTTGGAGCGCGCCCGCAAACGGCGGAATGCCGATTGAGGTATATGAAATTGAAAAGCGTATTGGGTTATCAGGCGCTTGGTCTCAGGTTTACAACTCTGGGCCGATTGGTGCAGGTACACAGACTTACTCTGAAACAAAATCCACTTCTAGTGCTGGTGAAACTCACTTCTATCGCATTAGAGCTATTAACGATGTTGGAATATCCGATTGGTCTAGTCCATTATCGATGATTCTTCCATCCATACCTGCGAGCCCTGCATCTCTAGTTGCTGTAGGAGGAAGCTCAGACATTACAATTTCTTGGAGCGAACCACAAAATATTGGTACCTCAGGACCACTCACTTACCTCTATCAGATTACAAACAATGGACTAACCTGGTCGGATTTCACTCCATCGCGTAACCCCTCTGCGAGAAGCGCAGTATTCGATTCGGCAATTGGTGGATCAAGTTATCGATTTAGAGTAAAGGCAGTGAACGCCTTTGGTGAAAGCTCTTGGAGCACAAGTAGTAACTTGAGTCAGTTAGCTGCAAGCTACACACTTACTTACATTTACGATGATGCAACAAGCGGTAATACAATATCGTCTGCGACTTACACCGAAGGTGAAGTGGGTGTTCCGTTGCCCACACCGACCCGCACCGGCTATACCTTTGCTGGCTGGTATAGCAGTTCAACATTTACGGGCAGGGCAATAGTTTCACCCTATGCTCCAAGTGATAGTCACTCGCTCTTTGCAAAGTGGACCCGGAACCCTGTTAAAGCTAGTGTCAGCGCAAAGCCGACGATCGCAGGAACTACTAAGGTTTCCAAGACATTAACCGCAAATAAGGGCGTATGGACTGGATACCCTGCACCTACTATTTCCTACCAGTGGTACTCATGCAGTGCTTCAATCTCTACACCTAAGTCTGCTGTGCCAACAAGCTGCAAGAAGATTTCTGGTGCTACTAAAACTTCATTTAAAATTGTGTCCGCTCAAAAAGGAAAGTACATTGCCGTACTAGTCACAGGATCTAGTGCTGGCACTACCAAAACATTGTGGCTATCTAAGAGCACCAACAAAATCAGTTGAGCTGCTTGATTTGAATCAGCAGCTTGACCCCTGTTTATTAATGGGCATTGCGATGAGATCTGTAGAGTTCGATGGAGTTTGTTGCTAGTTGTTTGTGTCCACTTTAGCTGAGCCAACACAAGAAACATTGGCTCAAATTTCGTTTATCTGATTTTTGATCAACGCCTAACTTTTCGTTGCCAAATTGCATACGATGTATTCATGCAAAGTCTGAATCAACCAGTAAAGCGAGTTTTGGGTGCGGGAAGCGTTTACTCGATTCCGCCATACCAAAGGCAGTACGAATGGAAGGACGAGCTTTGGCAGGCATTGATTCATGATGTGCTGCTGATTGACACCGCGCCGTTAAGTGATCCTCCACACTGGATGGGAATTCTCCTACTCACATCAGATGAAACTATAAGGTTTCCAGACGACGACTCACTCAGCAATTACTCGGTCATCGACGGACAACAGAGACTGGTGACATTGATTATTTGGTTGAGCGCTCTTTATCATCATGCAATTGATAATGGACAAGAAATCAACTTTGATTTGTCAAAAATGGCGAAAGTACACGTTCAAAAAGTTGACCAGCAACCTTTGAAGATTGTTCTTGAAAACCTTTGGCTTGAAAACAAATATACAAGTTTTCAAGAATCTCGGGTTATTCAAGCGTACAACTATTTTAGATTTGTGTTATGGCTTGGTGATAGTGCGCTACTTGAGGAACAACCTCTTAAGGTACCGAAAATTATTGCTCTCGAAAATGGAAAAACATTGGAAGACCATTGGACCAAATTTCTCGAATCTAAGGCTGGTCGAGAAATTCAGAGAGGGAAGCCTTCTCTCAGTCAACACCTAATTGAGGCGACACGCAATCGCTTGATCATTACAACTCTCATTCATGAACAACAAATTGACGAGCCACAAGCGGTTATTTTTGACACATTGAACGGTCGTAGAACTCCTCTAGAACCTCTTGACCATGTAAGAAATTCAATTTTTGTTCGATTGGATCCTTCATTGGCGACTGAAATTTTTGATCAGTATTGGGAACCAACTGAAAATGTCTTACGCGACTTGAGAATCGCAAGACAAAAGCCTGGTGTTAATTTCCTGTATGACTACGTTATTTCTAAAGGTGAGAAAAAGCGCCAAGGCACAATCAATAAGACGCGTGGGGCCGCGCACTTTAATAAAATGACCCGAAATCTCAAAGATTCTGATTTGGCAGAATTCTTGCGAACTGATCTATTGGTAGCGATGGCCACATGGCCAGTAGTGGTTAGACATAGGGACACTGTTCGCATTGATGGCACGGAGATTCCAATTTCGAAGGCAGTGCGCGAATACTTAAGTTCAATTCGTGAGCTCAGCTCTGGACCGGCTAATCCATTAGTGCTTCTTTATCTGTCAAATCATGTATCTGGTTCATTATCAGAGGTTGAACTCATTGCTAGATTGGCACTGATTGAAAACCTTTTAGTGAGATTGATTCTTACAAATGAACCTCTTTCACCACTTCGCTCCAAGGTAATGGAGATTTGCTCACATCTTCAAGGCCGAGTAGATGAGACATCCTTACGTGAGGCGTTAACAAAGAACGGATGGGTGGCGAATCAAATTCTAGAGCGAGACTTTACAAAGCGAACGATGTATGAAGAGGCGGGCCCATCCGCACTAGGGGCTATCTTCCGTGGAATCGAAATTCAAATGAGCGGATCTGGCGCAAATAAATTCCGCGTAGCTAAAGATGAGTACACAATTGAACACATTTATCCGCAAAAATCTGGGAAATGGGAGAACGATTTAAAGAATTGGAAAACGGATGTGAAAAGAATGGCAAATTTCTTAAATACTTTGGGCAATTTGACCGTTGTAACACAGGAACATAACTCGAAAGTTGGAAACAAACCCTTGGCTGATAAACAAGCTTTTCCAAAGGTGCTTGGTTCAAGCGCACCACTTCGAATTCACGATGACTGGATAGATGCACGACAGTGGACGGAAAAGGAAATTGAAGAAAGAAGCAAGTCTTTATTACATTTTGCATTGAGACGTTGGCCAGACATTAGTTAAGTTATGAGTCTGCACCCAAGTAGGTGCTGATCAGATAGTTAAGCACGCATTTAGGCGTGCTATTTAGTTATTTACTTTTATTGTTAAACCCGCCAGGCCTTAGCCGTGGCGGGCATTAGTACTAGTTCGTATTTGTTACTGGAAGTAAGTTCAAAATATATAACTTACGACTGTAATTTGATAATGCTTTCTACTTTATTTGGATACTTCTTTACCATTACATGTCCTCCACATCCAAGATGGATTGGCCCATTGGGGCCAATCTTGTATTCCCCTCTATTGACTCTGCCTGCACAGCCAATACATCTATTTCGTTTCTCCAGGAATTTCGCAGCTAACCTATTCATTTGACTTGTGTCATATGCAGACTCATGTATGTAGTATTTGTTTCTTTTTTTAGTGCGTGCTTCTTGTACTTGAAAGATTCTTATGAATCCAAACTCTTCAAGTACATCAAGTGCAGGCTTTATTGCGCTGCGCGACATTCCACAGAGCTTTTGTATCTGGCTATATGAAGGGTGGACCATCATCCCTTTATCCCCAAGGTGAGATACCAAGCACGTGAGAACTCTTTGTGCGTTATGTTCGTTTATCTTCCCGAGAATTTTGTAGGCAGGGATAGGGAAGGGAGAGGACAGACCAGGAGGAAGTGAACTTACAAACTCTCCAGTTGTGCGATTGACCTTGCGTGGCATTTTTTGCCTTTCTAGTTAGTTTTGTTTCGAAATGAACTTGAGGTACCACCTCCGATTAAAAATGGCTTAGCGTGGCCCTGAGATTTGGTGCGAATTTGTAAACCCACTATTTTTAAGGTTTTTTGGGTACGAAATTTGCACCTAATTCCAGGCACACAACTCTTAATCAGCTAATTAGGTAGATCAAAGTACTCAGATAAAGTCACCTGTCTGACAGGCTTCATGATCCGAGAATTAGGGCAGAGGATGGAAAGGTTTCCCACTGCGTATTGGCGGTGCTTAGGCTTACGGCAATCACATGCGTACTCATGGAAACTCATCCCTTGATGCTGGTTTTCGAGTTGCTGTAAAGAAAGTCCGTAACGCCTTGGAATTAACGGCATTGGTCATCAAGCCATTGATCTAGTTCAGATCGTCTAAACCTAAGCTGTTTGCCTACCTTGTAGGTTTTAATGCCTAGTTGTCTGCAGTTATTTCTCAGGTAAGCAGGGGATTTAGCCAGATAGGCGGCTGCCTCATCTGTGGTCAAAATGTCCCTGCTTGCTGATATGTTCAACCCAGACTCGCCGGGAGTAATTGCACTTGCCATGTAAATGCTTTCTTGTTAAGGTAACTATTAAGAGGTAGTTACTATGCCTCGCTAGTGATCATAGGCACCTGTAGGTACTTGTGCAAGACCTAACCGTCGTGTCGGCGTGTCAAGGAAAGGAGTTAAGGATGCGAAAGGGCGAGTACAAGTCAACGAAGTCGGTTGACGTTGCCCCAGGTTGGCAAGCTGCAGCTGAGTTAACGAAGAACGTTGCTGGCGACTGGGTTATTTCCAAAGTAACTCTCGAGGCCATTAGCGACATAGCGGCTGCCGAAGGATTAACTGCCAACGTCTTGCGCTCTATAAAACTATCCGACTTGGTCGAGAGTGTCATTTCAGATGATGATCAAAATAATTTCTGGTTACATGCAACTCATCCAGATTATGAGCAAATACGTAAGCAGTGGTTGAGCGAGATATCAGGGGAGATGCAAAAGGTAGGACCCAATAACCGGTCGAAAATTCCTTACGCCAAAATTGCCTTCTTCTATGTGCTTGAAGTTAGAGAGAATCCAAAATCACCATTGCAGTCACTAGCCAAGAAGTTAGACGTAGACAAATCTACAGTCGCAAGAAGAATTGATACCGCACGAAAACTGGGCTTGTTGCATCGACCAATTTCTGAGCAAGGACCAGCAGGTAAAGCAGGTGGTTTCTTGACAAAAGAGGCTTATGAAGTTTTGGGGTTTACGGAGGAAGGTAATTAGCTATGAGTGTTTTCAAAACAAAGAGTGGAAGCTGGTCGGTTCGGTACCGTGACGAGCAAGGCAAGCAACATCAAAGAACGTTTGAACTAAAGCGTGATGCTGAAACCTACGAGCGTGAACAACGTCGAGCAATTGAACGTGGTACTTGGCAGGATCCAAGTTTAGAAAAAACCAAACTGTCAGTTGTTTATGCAGATTTTCTAAAGACAAAACAGGCACTAAAGCCTAAGTCGATACTTTCAATTGAGTCACTTTGGCGTCACCACATAGAACCATTCTTTGGTGAACAAACGATTCGCTCTATAACCATGGCCCAAGTTACAAAATGGGTTACCGATTCAGCAGTAGGTGAATCTGCGCGCACATCAAATGTTCGCATTACAAAGGCTCAAGTTCAACTGTCCTCGATATTGGACTTTGCTGTAGACCATGGATTACTTGCCAAGAATCCAATAAGAAAATCCAATGGCAAAGTAAACAAGATTGCACTTCCAAAGACGGACAAGTCACGACCTACCGTTGCTTTAACTCCAGAGGAACTCTCTAGATTTGCGAATGCGTGTGGCGATTATGAAACTCTCATGCTTTTAGCTGGTCTGTCCGGACTACGTTGGGCTGAGCTAATCGGTCTACAGGTTCAGGACTTTGCAACGGATGGAAAGTATGTCCAAGTGACTAGAAGTCTTTCCGAGGTCAATGGAACTTTCCACGAAGGTACTACAAAGTCAGGGCAAACAAGAGTGGTTTATCTTCCAGGTTTGTTGCACTCCAGAATCGAAGTGCTTCTAGTTGGTAAAGCTGAATCGGACTTAGTATTCACTAACTCTGTTGGGAATCCAATCTCGCTTGCCAACTTCACCAAGCGAGTATTCAAACCTGCGATAGAGTTAGCTTCTATTCCAAGGATTACTCCACATGACTTGCGACATACCGCCGCATCCAATGCGATCTCAGCTGGAGCCAACGTTTTGATTGTTGCAAACATGCTTGGACATTCTGATCCGGCTATTACCTTGAAGCGGTACGCACATCTTTTTAATCGAGATCAAGAAGTTTTAGCCTCTTCAATTAACGATAAGTTTATTAGACATCTCGTCTGACATAAAGAAATATTTTTGGAAGGCAAAGGTTATGAGTCAAAAGATCTCTCATGATGAAGCCTGTGCCGTTATGCGTAACAGTGGATTCGAACCATTGGAGCAATATGTATCCTCCCAATCACCATGGAAATGCCGATGTACAAAGTGCGAATTAGAATCATCACCAACTTATGCGGCAGTTAAGAATCTTGGAACTGGCTGCAGACATTGCAAAAGAAATCAAATGGATCAAAATGTAGTTATTCAGCGCCTAGCCTTGCAGAACCTGGAACTAATTAGTGATTATGTGAGTTCTCGCGTACCCATCAAACTAGTTTGCAATGTTTGCAAACATAGTTTTGAAGCCACGACGAGGCAAGTAAAGAATGTACTGGTGCCATGTCCGGAATGTAGAAATAAGGAACGAATTGAATTCGCTAGCGATGCAGTTGAGATAATGCTTTCAGTTGGCCTTGAACCACTTGAGCCATATAAGAACCTTAGAAGTCCATGGTTATCGCGATGCTTGACCTGTGAACGGGAAGTAAGTCCTCCACTTGGGTCAATAAAAGCAGGTCACTCAGGCTGCATTTACTGCGTTGGACTGAAGATTGATTCGGAAGAGGCTATGGCTGCGATGCTCGCTGCAGATTTACGCCCGTTGGATCCGTTTGTTTCAGGTAAAGCAAGGTGGAGATGCCGTTGCTTGAAATGCGGGGATGAAACCTATCCTCGTTATGCCGCCATCAGCAATGGACAAGGCGGCTGCAAGCGCTGTGGCATTGTAAAACGAGCTAAGTCAAAAACGTTTGACGAAAGTGTGGCAAGACAGTTCATGCTGGATGCAGATCTAGAACCACTAGAACCATACGTTAATCAGAGGCACGGCTGGAAGTGCCGCTGCCTTAAGTGCGGGAACGAAGTGTTTCCGATGTTAAACACAATTAGAAATGGCGACGGAGGCTGCAAGTTTTGTGGGAAGAACTACGTAGATCCTCTAGAGGCCAAATTGTTTTTTGAAAGCAAGGGATTCACCCCATTGGAGGAGTATCCAGGGGCAAACTCGGGTTGGCATTCAATTCATGAACTTTGTGGAAATGAAGTCGCACCCCTTTACTCCTCGATTAAGGCAGGAGGTGGATGCAAATTCTGCACCAACAAGGGTTTTCAATTCCATTTGCCTGGTTATCTCTACCTAATTGCAAATGAGAAGATGGGCGCACTTAAGATCGGCATCGCAACCTCAGGCATTAAACAGGACCGATTAAACGTACATGTTAGACATGGATGGCTTTTGTACAGAAAGCTCCATTTCGACGTTGGCAATGATGCCTACTTGTTAGAGCAGGAAGTGCTTAAGTGGATGAGAGACGAAATGAAGCTCCAAACGTTTCTGACGGCAGTCGATATGCCTCAAGGAGGATGGACTGAAACAGTTTCTGATGCCGAGATTGATCTACCTACGATATGGGAGAAAGTCAGAGAAATTCGTGATCAAAAGTTCAACTGAAATTGTGGAGCGGGCATTGCAAGTTCGGCCCACTTTGTTTGAGTGTGCTTCAAAACTTGAATTCATAGGGCGTACATTGTCACTTCAGTGCTGTTGACATTTTGTTGACATTTGGTCCCGCACCTCTTAATCACCTAATGCGTAGATGGGATAAACCCACCTAAATCTGGGAATACTTGGTGGGGCGGGTCGGGCTCGAACCGACGACCCACGGATTATGAGTCCGATGCTCTGACCAACTGAGCTACCGCCCCTGCGAAACACCAGTCTATTGGGTCGGCATTGCAATTGGAATTTGGATTTCGTTCCTACGCATAAACCAAGGTGTCCAAGGGGGATCAAATCTGGCAAACCTTGGAGAGCCATTTGATGCGAATCCAGATTCAGCAATGCTGCTTTCAAGTTCAGCCACATGCTTCACATATGTAGCAATAGTCCAGCGTCCGCTAAAGCGTGACACTGCCATTAGTTGTTCTGGAACTTCACGCAGCGAGACTTTGGAGTTAGTTGGAATTGGCAAGGCATCTAATGTCATTCCTGCCGGCATTACAAAACTTATGATGTTTTCTTGGCCAGAACTTTGCTGCAGGACTGGGGAAGTCATATCAATTTTGAATACTGGTTCTTGCACGACCGGCGCCGTCATTGCGATCTTGGAATTGGGTTGGTTGTTAC
>Ga0214923_10004541_pt1 | contig 16688 bp, 28 predicted proteins | sample LL1510_MetaG_FD_177993 | JGI IMG/M metagenome (GOLD analysis project Ga0214923, IMG submission 177993) | Freshwater microbial communities from Lake Lanier, Atlanta, Georgia, United States - LL-1510 | ecosystem: Environmental > Aquatic > Freshwater > Lake | place: USA: Georgia | collected...
ATTTGTAGCCATTTTTTTTCATTTTGATTGTTATTTTGAATGGCTACATGTGCCATTTGCTGCAAAACATTTGTTATTTTTATCAATTCGTCTTTGCTTAAATTCATTTCATCGATTGCTATTAGTCTATTAAATATGTTCTGTGTTATAAGTTTTTTAGCACTATTTACGGAGTCAAGTATTGATTGATCGGATTCTTCGAGAATAATTTTTATAATTTCTGGTAAAGCACCGCTTATTTGATAAGCTTTTTCTATTTCTGAGTTTTCATAGCCTAATTCTTGAAAATGTTTTAAAATTTGATTTTTTTCAGGCGGTACAACACTCAATAATTGACATCTTGAAATAATAGTAGAAAGCAATTTAGTTTGGTCTGAAACTGATAATATCCACAATGTATTAGAATCTGTATTTTCTAGTGGACTTAATAATTGAGTCTGGGCAGGATGGGATAATAGGTCGGCATCTTGAATTATAATAATTTTATTAATTTTACTATTAGCACTTGAGGACATTTTAATAAAATGCAGTATGCTGCCAATTACCTCAACACCATATTTACGGTCAGTGCTGGGTTTAATTTCCATAACATTCTGGTTATATAAGGATTTTTCTGATATATATTTTTTTGCGATGTAATGTGCTATTTGAATTTTATTAATACCATTGCTACCCAAAATTATTAAAGCTTGTGGCGGATTTTTTACAAAAGCATCTATTTGGTTTGATACATTTTTATGGATTAAGGCATTGTTCATGACAAAAGCCTATCAAATGATTTTGGGATTTCTGCTTCGAATGTTTTAACTATGTTGCCAGGTATATTTATTTTTAAACTGCGAGAGTGCAAATATAACCTGTCAGATTCAGGCCCACCATAAAGAGTGTCACCTACTATTGGCATTCCCAAATTAGAAAGGTGGACTCGCAATTGATGAGTTCTGCCTGTTTCAGGAATTAACTCTAATAAACTGAATACTTTAGATCGTTTTATAAGTTTGAATTCAGTTATGGCTTTTTTTCCGTTACTGCCGACCCTGAAGGTTTGAGGTTTTTTAGGGTTTCGTTCTATTGGCATATCTATAATTGCATGATTTTGTGGAGGATTTCCATGAACTATAGCTATATATTTTTTAGTCACTTTTCTATTAGAAAATTGCTTTTGCAAATATTTTAGTGTTTTTTGGTTTTTCGCACATATCATGACACCGCTAGTTCCTCTGTCTAATCTGTGAACTATGCCATTCCTGTCATTTAACTGTTCTTTTGATGTTTTACCGAAATCGTCAATGTTAATTTTTTGCTTCAACCAAGAAGCTACTGTAGCTTCATGATTAAATGGACCTTTAGAATGTACAAGTATGCCGACTGGCTTATTGATTACCACGCAATTTTCATCTTCGAACACAATCGGTATATCTATTTCTGGAATCTTTGTTTCGTTAGGGTCTATATTAACGGTAATATTATCATTACTAGATACTTTAAATGATGATTTAGTAATAATTTTGCCATTAACTTCAATTTTTCCAGAATTTATAAGATGTTGTGCAAAACTTCGATTAATATTTGGTTTTAGTACCACGATCCGTTGGTCAAGTCTTATTTGCTCTGAATCCATTTTTAACGAAGTCCGATAGCTTGCTGAACAGCATATAATTTCTTGTTAGCCTGTTCATTCATTGCAGCTTCAGAGTGTTGAAGTTTATCTATGATCTGTTGGTCACTTATAGTCGGCAGTTTTTGTTGAAAATTAGACAGAAAATCACTAACAATATCGGCAGCAGCTTTTTTGAATTCCATATAGTTATCACTTCCAGAATATTGATTCGTTAAATCAGCTAGTTTTTCGTTAGATAGCATAGCCATTATATCGAAGAGGTTACTTATGCCTGGCTGTTTATCATGGTTATAATTGATGCTTCCGATGCTATCAGTAGTAGCTGACATAATCTTGTGTCGTGCTTCTTCTGGTTTATCCGATAAGAAAACAACGCCCTTGTTTGATTCTGAAGATTTACTCATTTTCTTGGCTGGATTTAATAAATCTTTAATACGAGGAGCTTGATCTCTGTTAAATTTTTCTTGATGATCTGCTGTACTTTTAATAATATTGAATACATCACCATATTTTGAATTAAATTTAGTGGCAATATTTCGTGTAAATTCTAAGTGTTGCCTCTGGTCATCTCCAACAGGCACATAATCAGCATCATATAGTAATATATCGGCAGCCATTAATACTGGATAATTAAACAAACCTACTCCAACGCTTTGTGAGCCTATTTGTGCTGATTTTTCCTTGAATTCAATCATTCTACTAAGTTCACCGTAGCCTGTAAAACAATCCAAAATCCATGTTAGTTCCGAATGAGCCGATACATAGCTCTGTCTATAAATATTTACATTTGATTTTTCAATAGGAAGGCCGAAAGCAACAGCAGTTTTGATGTTATCTATTATCAATTTTTGCAACTTAGTATTGTCAAAGTTTGTAGTTATGCTGTGAAGATCAGGAACGAACAAATTAATCTGTGAATCATTAGATGTTTGTGCCATATCAACAATTGGTTTTATGGCGCCTAAATAGTTCCCGATATGCAAATCGTTATTGACTCGTAAACCTGTAACTATTACTTCTTTTTTTGACATAACTATATGTTCCTATTATACAGAATACAGCCTGGATATGATAAGTACTTCTTTTATTTATGAATTCTAGGCAAGAATTTTTTTACCCCCAAAACCATGGTGTGGCAAATTTTTATACGAAATCTCATTACTTGTAACAATTGAACCGAATCGAGCGGCATACATAAGCTCCGTATGCTTAATGGCGGTTTCTAAAGGCATGTGAGGATCCATAATACTTTCTAGCTCACTTGCTTCATACATTACACCTAATGGCGCAAAGCCCTGTTTGGCAAGTTCAATAGTAGCCGCAGATGCTATTATTTGACCTTCGATACTTTTTTTAAAGTTTCCATCAGGATGATGTGCCATTTCTACCCCATGAGCATTATCTCTTATTATTCGACCATCTGTTGCATCATGAGCTCTCTTATACATATCAGCAGATGCTGCGGAATTCATAGCATTTTCTCCACCTCTATATATAAGTACGGCGGGTGCACTGCCTTTAGGCCGGATATCATTTATGTACTGAACATGTTCTAGAGCTTGTTCAATTTCACCATCTAACCCGTTTTTAATCCCAATAGGTAAGGTAGGGTCGTGCATTGCAATTAAATTAATAATGTTATTATCACTTATATTCCTTGCACCGGTCCATATAAAAGACAGATAGTTAGCATAATTTACCAGATTTCTTTCGAAACGGATTTCAGCCGCTGCATTACCATACGAGTCAGAAAGATTAGAAATAATTTCTTGCACAGCTTCTGGGTTAGAACTATCTAATCCCTGCCAATCAGCTGGATTTGTACGAGGTTTAGTGAAGCATTGACGATCTAGAACAGTTAATTTATCATGCTCATTTTCGAGATCAGTTTTGACTGATGCTTCTTTGAGAATTATTTGAGGTTCATCGACCATTGGACAGGGTCCTATTATAGAAATTAGATTATCTTGAGGGTGTCTAATTGCTTCTGATATTTCCTGTCTTTTCAGGTACACCTCGGTTGTTAAATTATTTGTTAAGATTCTTTCCATATTTACCTTTCTTAAAATAAAAAATCGCTTATTTCTAAGCGACAATTTGCTAAATGTTTGTGTATTATTATTTATTGATAAACATTACAGCAAATCGCCTATTAAAGGCGTAAAACCAAAACTGATAATTGCTGTAAAGTAAATTCATAACATATACCATAACTTAAAAATATAAGTTATGTCAAATTTCAGTTAGCATATATTAGCGCTTAGTAAACTGGCGCTGTTTACGAGCACCTTTGAGGCCAAATTTCTTGCGCTCTCGTTCACGAGCATCACGAGTAAGCAAATTAGCCTTTTTGAGCGTGCTTTTATAATCATCTGAAAGTTCTACAAGTGCTTTAGCAATTCCTAGTCTAATAGCTTCAGCTTGACCGTCATGACCGCCTCCAGAGACGACTGCACTAACATCAAATTTTTCATTAATATCTAGTAAAACGAATGGTTCATTTACCTTATTTAGCAAGTATTTGCTTGAGCCAAAATATTCATCTGCTGATGCGTTATTAATTGAAATGTTGCCTTGGCCTTTGAAAACGCGAACTCGTGCGGTTGCACTCTTGCGTCTTCCTAAACCGTAAAAATATGAATTCTTTGTTGGCATTATTTAACATCCTTAACATTAATTAATTTAGGTGATTGTGCGGTATGTAGATGATTTTCATCTGCATAAACTTTAAGTCTATTTAGCCTATCAGATCTTAATTTATTTACTGGGAGCATACCCCTGATAGCTTTTGTGATAGGGAAAGTAGGGTCTTTAGCCATTTTTTCGTCAAATGATGCGCTTCTTAAGCCACCTGGAAATCCAGAATGTTTGTAGTAAATCTTTTTGCTATTTTTGTCTCCGGTTACCACTGTATTATTGGCATTAATTATTACTACAAAATCACCACAATCAATATGCTTAGTGAATTGAGGCTTTCCTTTACCTATTAATAATTCAGCAGCAACTGTTGCAACTCTACCCATGGGTGCTTGTGAAGCATCGATAAGATACCATTGCCTAGTGATCTCAGAAGGTTTTGCGCTATAGGTGGACATTATTTTTTCTCCTTGGTAGTTGTGCTAGCCTTAGTTGTTTTAGTTTTGGTTTTTGTTGAGCTGTCTTTAGCTGTCTCGGTGTCAGTTGAAACTTTTTTTACAGCTTTTGTGCTCAAATCATCGACAAAACTTACTTTGGCCAATTGCGCATTATCACCGCGCCTAATAATAGTTCTTTCAATTCTTAAGTGGCCGCTATTGCGCGACGATAGCTTGGGAGCTATTTCATCAACAAGCTTGTTGGCGCTGGCAATCGTTTGCAGTTTACTAATTATGATTCTTCTATTGTGCAGGTCGCCAACTTTAGCCTTAGTAATAAGTTTTTCAACATATGGTACTACTTCTTTAGCTTTAGGTAATGTAGTTTCGATTGACTCATATTTAATCAATGAGTCAGCTAGACCCTTGATAAGGGCACGGCGCTGATCCCGTTCTCGATGAAATTTTCGACCTTTATATCCGTGACGATGCATTTCTAAAGCTCCAACTCCGCTAGCTTATCTTTAACTTCATCAAGAGCTTTGGAACCAAAACCTTTTAGGTCTCTCAACTCAGCATCTGTAAGAGCAAACAAGTCTCTGATAGTATGGATATCATTGTTCACTAAAGCATTTGTAGTGCGAGCAGACAGATTCAAATCTTCAATTGATGTGTTTAAAGCTGACGCTTCATCGCCAATGATATCATTAGCATAATCGCCTTCATTATTTGAATTTACTGGATCTACATTCTCTACTCTTGTTTTACCGGCCAATGCTGTGTATTGGTTAATGAGTATAGCGTTAGCTTCCTCAAATGCGTCTTGTGGACTAATTGATCCATCAGTATCAACAGTTATTAATAGTCTATCCAAATCGGTTGCTTGTCCAACACGGGTATTCTCAACTTTATAGCGACAACGCTTCACAGGTCCAAACACTGCATCAACAGCAATCATGTCACTAGGTTTATGAGCAGCACCTTCTTCAATAGTTCTATACCCTCGTCCAATTTCAACATTTAAGTCTATCACCAAACTGCCTTTTGCATCATCAATGGTAGCAATTATTTGATCTGGGTTTACAATTTCAACATCAGCATTAGTTTCAATATCTTTTGCTGTAACAACACCCTTGCCTTTTTTTGTAAGTCTCAAGGTCTGAGTTTCACTTCCATATACACGAAAACGAATAGCTTTAAGGTTGAGCATGATATCAACGACATCTTCTTTAACACCTTTTACAGCTGTAAATTCGTGTGTGACTCCTTCAATTTTAAAGGCGGTTACAGCAGCACCAGCAATACTTGAAAGCAATACTCTGCGCAAGCTATTTCCTAGAGTCATTCCATAGCCACTATGTAATGGTTCGACAACAAAAGTAGAGCTATTAGCGCTGTGTTCGTCGACCTTTACAAGGCTAGGTGTGTGGATATTATTTGACATATTATATGGCTCCTTTTTAGCGTGAGTAATACTCAACTATTAATTGTTCATTGATGTCTTGTTCGGCATCTTCACGAGTTGGCAATCCCGTAATAGACACTTCAAATTTCTTACGATTTACTTTCAACCATCCCGGGACTTCAGCAGGCGCTGGACTATTGTCATCAAGCTTCTTGAAATACTCTGTTTGAATTGATCGTGGTCTTGCAATTAGCACATCACCGGCTTTCAAACGAATAGATGGGATATCGACTCTCGTACCATTAAGTAGAAAATGGCCATGGGATACTAATTGCCTAGCCGCCCTACGACTTGGTGCTAGACCAGCTCTATAAATCGCATTATCAGTACGAAGCTCCAGTAATTCAAGTAGATTTTGTCCAGCTTGTCCTTCTCGGCGTTCTGCTTCTTTCATAAGATTACTGAATTGTTTTTCTAATAGGCCATATAGTCGTTTAACTTTCTGTTTTTCACGAAGTTGTAGACTGTACTGGCTAGCTTTTGCGATACGGCCTTTTCCGGCAGGCGCTTGACCGGGCTTACTACTGCGTTTTACTAAGGCTTTATGAGCCTTAGGGTGCAATGCATAACCTTCACGCCGGCTCATCTTAACGATTGATGATCTGTCTCTTGCCATTATTACACTCTCCTTGCTTTCTTGGCGCGAACACCGCCATGAGGAATACCTGTCACATCTGTAATAGATTCTGCCTGTATATTCATGCTAATCAAAACTCTAACAGCTGCATCTCTGCCTAGGCCTGTGCCTTTTATAAATATGTCAGCTTTCTTAAAACCGTACTGCTGCATAGCACTATCAACGGCTTTTTCGGCAGCAACCTGAGCGGCATAAGCTGTTCCTTTTTTGGATCCCCTAAAACCACATGCACCGGCACTTGAAGCTGCAAGTTTATTGCCCTTATCATCAGTTATTGTGATAATAGTATTATTAAATGTAGCCTTAACATGTACTTGGCCACTCGGAACGCTTCTTTTAACTTTTTTCCGCTTAGCAGTTTTTGGCTTTGATTCGACAACTGCCGTTGTTTCCATTTTTGTAGTTTCTTGATTATCTGTCATCATATTATCCTATGTCTTTGAAGGTGCTTTCTTAGCAGTTCCGCCAACAGTAGACTTCTTACCTCTTCTAGTACGGGCATTAGTTTTAGTTCTCTGGCCGCGGCTAGGCAGATTTGCCGAATGTCTCATACCTCTATAAGATTTTATATCTTTCAGTCGCTTGATATTACCACTGACAATTCTTTGCAATTCTCCCTCAACAACAAGATCATTATTGATAACATCCTGAATTTTAGAAATTTCACTGTCATTAAGTTTTTCTACTCTTGTAGTAGGGTCAATTCCGGTTTTGTTAAGAATATCATGTGATGTTTTTGGGCCAATGCCATATATATAGGTTAACGACACCCAAATTTGCTTTTTAGCAGGAATAGTTACGCCAGAAATACGAGCCATACTTAACCCTGCCTTTGCTTATGCTTAGGTTTATTTTTGTTAATAACATAGAGACGACCTTTGCGTCGTACTATCTTATCATCTGAACTAATCTTTTTTACGCTGGCACGCACTTTCATGCGGATCAATCCCTTCCTGGCAATGACACACTGCTCTTAATTTAATTCTTGCGATAGGTGATTCTGCCCTTAGTAAGATCGTAAGGGGTCAACTCGACCGTAACGCTGTCGCCAGGTACTATGCGAATAAAATGTTTTCGCATTTTTCCTGCAACATGAGCTATAATTTGATGGCCGTTTTCGAGCTCTACTTTGAACTGAGCACCTGGTAAGGTCTCAATTATCTTCCCCGTCAGCTCGATAACTTCTTTATTTACAGCCATAAATATAACAACACCTAATTTTAGCATACATTTACCCTTGTTGTAAAGGGTTATTTGTATTTATTTTTTTGGCTTTTTTACTAGCTTAATTCTATTCAATAAGCGCTTGGAAAAATGTAATCTGGTAGCACCAACTGCGTTATCGCCTGAACCTTCAGTGTCATAAAAGAAGTCAGGTTCTGAATATTGATCATAGGTTACCATAAGAGCCCTTGATTCTACGCTTCTAAGCGTTTGTAGTGCTACGGACACAAGAATCAATATACTGGTACCACCGATGCTAATATTAGCTGAAACGAATACTTGTCCAATGATAGGTACTAAAGCCAGCATACCTAGGCTCAAAGCGCCAAAAAAAGTTAGTCTATTGATAATCTGACCTAAATATTTTTCTGTTTGATTGCCTGATCTTACTCCTTCAATGAATCCACCTTGTTTATGAAGGTTTTCGGCGATTTCTTTGGTATTGAAAGTAATACTGGTGTAGAAATAGGTAAATGTAAAGACAAGCAGAAAATATGTTACAGGATAGATATAGGCATGCCAGCCAAGAGTTTGAAAGGTTTGTGCTGAAGGTGTTGTAAACCAGGTGGCCAAATTTTTACCAAGTTCAGCCAATGTCGCATTACTATTCGAAGATAGTAATTGTCCAGCGAAGCTAGGCACACTCAAAAACGCAACAGCAAAAATAATAGGCACGACGCCTGCAGTAATAAGCTTAACGGGCAATACAGTAGTTATGCCCCCATATGTACGATTACCTTGAACGCGTTTTGCGTAATTTACCGTAAGCTTGCGTGATGCTTCATTGAGCATAACTACAACCCAAGTAAGAAGTAATACAGAGCCTCCAATTATTAAACCGGTGATAAGAGCACCCTTATTTATTGGCAGTGTGTGTCCGAAAAGTATTAGTTCGTCTTTTTTGTTGAGTATTGAACTTACCAGTGAACTAATTTGGCCCGGCAAACCACTAACTATGCCAACTGTTATAAGCAGCGAGATGCCGTTACCGATACCTTGTTCAGTAACTAGCTCTCCTAGCCACATCAGCAACATAGATCCTGCTGTCAAAGCCGTAACCATTAGAACCCACTGCGACAGAGATGTATTTGCAGTAATGTCGCCCATGCCCCCAATGGATTGAGCTGCTTGTCTAATAAGATAAATTGAACCAATAGCCTGAATTATGGCCAGTGGAAATGTAAGGATTCTAGTATATTGGTTAATCTTTTTTTGGCCAAATTCCCCTTCTTTATGTAGCGCTTCGAGTTTAGGTACGGCTTTGGTGAGTAATTGCATGATAATTGAAGCATTAATGTATGGCCCCAATCCAGCAATCATTATTGAAAAGTTAGCTAATGCACCACCCGATAGAACATTAATGAAGTTCAAAAGCTGAGGAGAATTTTCTGAATTAAAAAGATTTTGTAAAACTTGGTGTAAAGTTTGAGGATCGCTTATTGGCACTGGTATATGCGCTAGAAATCGATAGACAAGTAAAATACCCAAGACAACAAGTATACGGCTTCGCATATCTTTATGCCCTAGTGATTTTACAATTATTTTCCAGTTCAACTCTTTGTTACCCTCTTGGTTGATTAAATTATCTCACACATTGTGAGATCATTGTTAGTTTTTTAGGATTTTTTTTCAGCTGATTTTGTAGTCTTCTTCTTTTGAAGTCTATCAGTTTTTTCGAATGTTCCACCTTTAGCTTCAATACTAGCAATTGCCGATTTTGAAGCAGAAGGAAGCTTAACGGTGATTTTTTTAGTTAAATCGCCCTTAACAACTAATTTGATTTTAGCATGAGGATCAGCAATTATTCCTGCTTCATACAATGCATTGGCATCGACAATCTTGCCAGATAATTTATCAAGCTCTCCTGTGTAAACATTTACAGCTTTTGGGTGGTGACTTTTGAAGCCTGGCAGTTTGGGTAATTTTTGTATCATCGGTGTTTGACCACCAGCAAAGCCTGGTTTAGAACTAGAACCAGCGCGTGCTTTTTGACCTTTTGTGCCTCGGCCAGCGGTTTTGCCACGGCCAGCAGATATCCCACGGCCAACTCTACGGCTACTTCTTGATTTAGTTGTTTTCAATTCATTAAATTTCATATTTATGCCTTTTTGGTTGATTTAGGTTTCGCGCTAACAGTTATCCATTCTTTCGCAGGAACCAAATTATCCAGAGCTTGGATAGTGGCGTATGCAATATTGGTTTTGTTAGATGAACCAAGTGATTTACTTAGTGCATTTTTAACACCAGCCACTTCAAGTATTTGACGAACAACACCACCTGCAATTAAACCGGTACCCGCACTAGCAGGTTTAATAAGAATATGTGCGCCACTAACTTTCTGTTCGATATCATGTGGAAGTGTACCTTTGTATAGTGATACTTTTACCATATTCTTTTTAGCTACATCAGTTGCTTTTGTAATAGCAGAAGTAACATCGGCACCTTTTGCTGTACCAACACCTACTTTACCTTTTTTATCACCAACCACTACTAGAGCTCGGAATCTAAAACGACGACCACCTTTAACAACTCTGGCAACCCTGTCGATATGAAGAGTGCGTTCATCATACTGCTTTTCTTCAGTATTTATTGCCTGTACATTTTTTTTAGTTGAATCATTAGTTGCCATCTAGAACTCCAATCCTGATTTACGAGCAGCATCTGCTAGTGTGGCAACCCGACCATGATATAGTTTGCCGTTTCTGTCTAAGACTACTTGCTTAACTTTCAATACTTTGGCTTTTTTTCCAATCTCATCACCTACCCATTTAGCTTTCTCAGTCATAGTTCCGTTTAAATTTTTTTGACCAACGGTTGTAACATAGCCAAGTGTCTGGTGTTTTGTGTCATCTATAAGCTGTGCTGTTATATGAGTGTTGCTAATATAAACGCTCAGCCTAGGTCGTGTTGCTGTGCCATAAACCTTGGAACGAATCCTGGCCTTACGCTGCGCTCTGTTGTGAATTTTTTGGGCTAATTGTTTACTCATGATTATTTATCCTTACCGCTCTTACCGCTCTTGCGGATTATTCTTTCATCTGCATATTTAATGCCTTTACCCTTGTATGGTTCTGGTTTCTTTAATGCTCTTATTTCAGCTGCAACTTGTCCAACTTGCTGCTTATCAATTCCAGTTATAGTTATGGTGTTTTGTTCAACAGTAGCTTGTACACCTGCAGGGACCTTATAAATAACATCATGCGAGAAACCAACATTGAGTTTAATATCGGCACCTTGGAGTGCAACTCTGTACCCGACGCCATTAAGCTCAAGTTTTTTGCTGAAACCTTGACTAACACCAGTTATCATGTTGCTAACAAGTGATCTCATAAGACCATGCTTTGATCGAGTTTTTGGTTCGTCATTAGCTCTGGTAACTATCACTTGGTCTGCATCCTGCTTAACTTCAATGTCTGGCATCGTGAACTGTTTTAAAGTTCCTTTTGCGCCTGTAACTGTAATTTCTTGAGGATCGACAGTGATTGTCACGCCGTTCGGTAAAGCGATTGGCAGTTTTCCTATACGACTCATATTTATACCTTTTCCTTTAATAAACCTTGCAAATTAATTCACCACCAATATTTTCAGTTCTAGCTTTAGCTCCAGTCATTAAACCTTTGCTGGTAGAAACAATCACAATTCCGCGACCATTTTTTACAACTGGAATTTCTTTGGCGCCAACATAGTTACGCCTTCCTGGCTTACTTAATCTAACTATTTCGCTGATTCTGGCATTACTATCAGAGTTATTAATAGTAATGATCAATGTTTTGCCAACATTGGCTTTTTCTACTTTAACTGCATCAATAAAATTGCTGTCCTTAAGTAACTTAGCAACAGATTCTTTAATATTTGAATGTGGCAATGATATCTCGTTCTTATGAACAAGTATGGCATTCCTGATGCGAGTTAGCATATCTGCGATTGGGTCTGTTTGAGTGCTCATATATTATCTCCTTACCAGCTTGACTTCGTTACTCCGGGAATTTCACCTTTTGAGGCGTGTTCCCTGAAACTTAAACGACTTAATCCGAATTGGCGCATGTAAGCACGAGGTCGACCGGTCTCATTGCATCTGTTAGTACGCCTAGTAGGTGAACTGTTTCGTGGCAATTTAGCCAAACCTTCTTGGTCGCCCAATGCCTTGAGCTCGGCTCGTTTTTTAGCATATTTGTCAATCATCTTATTGCGCTTGGCGTCTCTAGCTATAATCGATTTCTTAGCCATTACTTATTCTCCTTTTCAAATGGCATACCGAATTTGCTCAATAATGCCTTAGAATGCTCTGCTTCCTGTGACTTAACAACAAATATTGCTTGTATTCCATGGGTAGTGGTTGTCTCTTCAAAACTTAATTCTGGAAAAACAGACTGATCGTTAAAACCAATACTATAGTTACCTTGTTTATCAAACGACTTAACACTAACTCCGTGAAAATCTCGTAATCTAGGTATAACAACATTAATTAGGCGGTCCATGAATTCATACATTTTATCGCCACGAAGTGTTACTTTGATGCCAATCATGTTTCCTTCTCTAAGTTTAAATCCAGCAATTGAATTCTTGGCAAATGTTTGAGTAGGTGCTTGGCCGGTTATTTTAGTTATAGTGTTAGTGGCAGTTTCTATGGCTTTTTTATCGTCTTTTGCCTTGCCTAGACCCACATTAATGACAATTTTCTCTAATTTAGGTACTTGGTTAATGTTCTGGAGATTTAATTCTTTAAGCAGTTCTTTTGCATATTCAGAATTATAAAGTGCACGGAGACGAGCGCCATTATTGCTAGCTTTATTAGTGATTGTTTTGGTAGTACTAGGCATTACTTAATCTCCTTTCCTGTTGATTTATATACTCTGATCTTTTCTCCATCCTTGGTTACTTTATAGCCAATTTTTGATGGTTTTTTGGTAGTTGGTTCTGCTATAGCTACTTTGCTAACCCAAATTGGTTTTGTGATTTCCATTACTGTTCCTTGAGGATTTTCACGATTGGGCTTTATATGCTTCTTGACAATATTTATTCCGTCAACAGTAACTTTGTTAAGTCTAGGGTGAACAGCAGTTATTGTGCCGGTTTTACCTTTATTTTTTCCTGAAATAACAATAACTTTATCACCTTTTTTAAGACGGATTTTATAAACTTTAGAATTAGTTTTCATTATAGTACCTCCGGTGCCAGTGAGATTATTTTAGCGTAACCTTGATCTCTTAATTCACGAGGTACTGGGCCAAAAATGCGAGTACCACGAGGCATCTTATCGTCACCTATAATTACAGCAGCATTATCGTCAAATTTTATAGTAGATCCATCTTTGCGTCGGATAGTGTTACGAGTTCTAACTACAACTGCTTTGACCACACTCTTTTTCTTGACTGTGCCATTTGGAGCAGCCTGTTTAACAGTGGCTACAATAATATCTCCCACATTTGCATAACGGCGTTTTGAACCACCAAGCACACGAATGCATAGAATTTCTTTAGCACCACTATTATCGCAAACTAGTAATCTAGATTCTTGTTGTATCATATTATTCTTCCTCGCTATCCTCTGTATCAGTCTTTTTCTTGGTAGCTGGTCTAACTGGTTCTTCAACTTTTGTAATCTTCAGATTATCTTCTCTTAAGACTGGTTTTTCTAAAATCTCAGTAAGAATAAACTTCTTTCGAGCGCTTATCGGCTTTGTTTCTTGAATAACTACTTTATCTCCATTTTGGGCTTCATTTTTAGGATCATGAGCCATGAATTTAGATGTAACTGAATACTGCTTCTTGTAAAGAGGGTGCGTTTTTCTGGTATGAACAGTGACAACAATTGTCTTATCTACTTTTGAGGAGGTAACTATACCTGTGATTTGCTTGGCCATTATTTTGCCTCCTTGATTAATGCTTCACTCAAAACAGTAAGCATTCTAGCTAAATCTTTTCGTTTAGCTCGAATAATTCTGACATTTTGGATTTCACCGAGACGAACCCGGCGCTTAAGTTCAGCAATTTCTTCTCTTGTTTTGGTAGTTTGAGTAGCCAATTCTGATGTGCTTAGTTTGCGTATTTCAGTTGCTTTCATCATTATGACTCCTCTCTAACTAAGAATTTAGTCTTTACTGGTAATTTATGAGCTGCCAGGCGCATAGCTTCACGCGCAAGTGGCTCAGCTACGCCTTGCATTTCAAACAATATGGTGCCAGGTCTTACTTTAGCAACATAAAACTCTGGATTACCTTTACCGCGACCCATTTTTACATCCTGAGGTTTACGCGTAACAGGAGTATGTGGGAATATGCGGATCCATATTTTACCACCACGCTTGATATGTCGTGTCATAGCTTGACGAGCAGCTTCGATTTGACGAGCTGTAATGCGTTCTTGACCTTGGGCTTGAAGCGCATAATCGCCAAATGCGATATAGTTGCCGCTTGTTGCAACGCCTCGTATTTTTCCCTTGTACACCTTACGATGCTTTTGTCTTTTTGGCATCAACATCTTACTGTACCTCGCCTTTGTATATCCATACTTTTACGCCAATTATGCCTGCTACTGTTTGAGCATTAACTTGTGCGTAATCAATATCGGCTCTTATAGTATGCAATGGAACACTACCGGCAACTTCTTTTTCACGGCGACTCATTTCAGCGCCATTTAGTCGTCCAGAAACTTCAATGCGAATACCTTTAGCTCCAGAACGCATAGTTGCAGCTGAAGCTGATTTAATAGCTCTACGAAAACTTATGCGTCGCTCTAATTGATGGGCAATATTCTCAGCAACTAATTTGGCATACATGTCTGGTTTTTTAATTTCCTCAATGTTTATTCGAACAGGTGTCTTGTAGATTTTTTCAATATCAGCTTTCAATTCAGTAGCACCAGTACCTCCACGACCAATAACAACTCCAGCTTTGGCTGTTGTTATCGTAATAGTTACTAGATTAGGTGTACGAGTAATCTCTACTTTGTTAATAGAAGCCCTGGAGCCAAGTTTTTTGATGATATGCTTACGCACGGCAAGATCTTCGTTCAAATATTTAGCATAGCTTTTCTTATCTGTAAACCACTTGCTTGTCCAGTTTTTATTAACTTGAAGTCGCATGCTTATTGGATTAACTTTTTGTCCCATAATTACGCCTCCTTCTCAGCTTTTTTAGCGGTTACTTTTTTAGATTGTCGAGCTTCGCCATCTACAACTACTCTTATATGAGAAGACTTTCTTTGAAATGGCTGAGCTTGACCACGAGCTAATGGACGATATCTTTTCATTCGTGGACCAGCAGTTACACTGATTTCAGTAATCTGCAGTGATGCAGGCTTAAGACCATGATTGTGGTCAGCATTGGCTTTGGCGCTTTCAATGACTTTTCGTACTGGAGTCGCAGCACGGCGCGGAACATGAGACAGTATCACCAAAGCATCTTCCACTGAACGACCACGAACTAAAGCAGCTACCTCTGCTACTTTGCGGGGGCTCATCGGTACGCCTTTTGCTAATGCTTTAACTGCCATCTTATTTACCCTTTGCTAACTTTCCACCGTGTGATCGGAATTTACGGGTTGGAGCAAACTCGCCGAGTTTGTGGCCAACCATGTTTTCAGTAATAAATACCGGTACATGTACTTTGCCATTGTGAACAGCAATAGTTTTGCCAACAAATTCAGGTGTAATAGTGCTAGATCGCGCCCATGTTCTAATGATAGTTCTATCATTATCGCCAAGAGCACTAACCTTCTTGGCTAGTTTATAATCTACAAATGGTCCTTTTTTCAGTGATCTAGACATCTTTATCTCCTCTTCGCGGCATGGCGATTCCTTACAATAAACTGACTGGTACTCTTACGGCGTCTAGTTTTATATCCCAATGTTTTCTGTCCCCAAGGTGTTTTAGGAGCAGCACCATGATTTTTACCACCACCAATACCGTGTCGGCCACCATCTCCACCACCATGCGGGTGATCAACAGCATTCATGACTACACCACGCACGCTAGGCCTTTTACCTTTATGTCGATTACGGCCGGCTTTACCAATCTTAATATTCTGATGTTGTTCATTACCAATTACTCCGATTGAAGCTGTGCACTGTTCACTGATGAGTCTTACTTCACCACTCGGAAGTCGTACCTGAACATAGCCATTATCAGCTCTACCCATAAGTTGAGCACTGTTTCCGGCACTTCGTACTAATTGAGCACCTTTTCCTGGCTTAAGTTCAATAGCGTGTATAGTGCTACCTACTGGGATATTCTTCAATGGTAGGCGATTGCCATTTTCAATACTAGCTTCTTCGCCACTAGTTATTTTTTGACCTACTTTCATACCAGATGAGGCCAGAATATAATGATATGTACCGTTTGACTCTTTGATACGAGCAATTCTTGCGCTTCGATTAGGATCATATTCAATGTGCTCAATAGTTGCAGTAACCCCTTCGGCTAGCTTGAAATTAACTAAACGATAGAATTTTTTAGTACCACCACCTTTATGCCTAGTAGTAATGCGGCCTTGATTATTTCTACCATTTCCACGGGTTTTTTTAACTAATAGAGATCTTAATGGTTTCTTGGTAGTTATCTCGTCAAAGTCTTGACTAGTCATGCCTCGGCGGCCAGGAGTTGTTGGATTGTAAGCTTTAATAGCCATTATTTGTCTCCTTCTTTCTTGGCACTTTTAGATTTTTTAG
>Ga0214923_10004542_pt1 | contig 16684 bp, 29 predicted proteins | sample LL1510_MetaG_FD_177993 | JGI IMG/M metagenome (GOLD analysis project Ga0214923, IMG submission 177993) | Freshwater microbial communities from Lake Lanier, Atlanta, Georgia, United States - LL-1510 | ecosystem: Environmental > Aquatic > Freshwater > Lake | place: USA: Georgia | collected...
TTTTAGATAATTGTTTAGGCTAAATGTGTGTCTATCTGGACTTCTGGCTAGCATACTAGGTCCAAAGTTTATTACGAATTTTAATGAGACGGATCATCATCTGCTCATCTTCTCGTTCGTATTGTTGCTCGATTTTATGACTTAGTTTGATCGCCTTGTCACGCAGTTTGGCCAAGTCCTTGTCACCGTTTTCACTGAAGAAACTGATACCAAGTGACTTATTCAATTCACGGGTTCTTTCACAATACTCACTCCAGCCACTGGCGTCGTGTGGATCTGGACGGTTTGGATAAACTTCCTTCCACCACTTATAAAGTGCCAGTATTTCCAAAGCACCTTTAGCCTGATGAGTAGGTTCTCCATAGCCCTTGTCACCAGGAGCAAGTCCATAATCCTCTTTGGCTGTGAGACTACTTTGCCAAGCCAAGTTATCCAAACCTGCTTGTGGACAACGCCAAGTGCGCCAACGGAACCAACCAGTGGCATAAAATGGTGCGTTATATTTGGCTCTTACTTCTTTGCCTTCCCAAGCAATATGCCACCAGGCTAGTTCCACTTCCACAAAATCAACAAGCTCATTAAACAGGCAAGGTAGAAAACGATTGCCAACGTCACACCAAGTTCCCGGTTTGATATCGCGCGGGTGAGCACTGAGGGCATGAGTACGAGTAACCCAACGATTATTAATATAGTACTTAATGTCATATAGTCGATCCAAGGGCCATTTGATGAATTTTTGGATTCGGTCCAATGCTTCTTCAGCCAGCCAATAACGAATAGGATGCTTAGCTTCAGCTTCCTTATTCCAAGCATCCCATTGTTCGCTGGTACCCGCACCAGGTTTTGGCGTACCACGAAGCCAATCTGCGAAAGGACTACAACTCCAATATTCACTTCTAAAGCCCATTATACTCTCTCGTAAGTTTGAGCAAAGATTGATTTTTTGACCACACCATAATCATTTTCACCGTGACGAACAATAATGTCCTCGCCATTGTGATATGCTAGTTGGCTACCATTGTATTGTAACGTCACTTCCCCATCATGGTCAGCCATTTTGGCTAACTTGATAATCTTTTTGGGGCTAGCAGTTCCGTCACCATTATCTGTTTTAAGTTTACCAAATGTTTCAGGACTAATAGGATATTGCTCTCCCTTGGGTCCAGTCATTATATAATCACCTCGATTATACTTTACTGGACCTTCCAAGGTTTTGATTACCCCATCATCCTTGGCTACTTCAAAAGGTTCTCGTTTATCAGGAATCTTGAAGGCTTTGAAACTACCATCCTTAAACCAAGCATCAGTGATACCTTGGCTTTCTATGATGTTCATAAATTCACGCATTGTACTCATTCTTTCTTATCTCCGAACAAATTTAGCAATGATAAGAATATATTAACAAAATCTAGGTATAATGTCAAGGCCCCTGATACTTCTGCGGCATCCGAACTATCGTACATGATCATTTCACGGATCTTTTGGGTGTCGTAGGCGGTGAGTCCCAAAAAGATAATGATAGCAAGACTGCTAATAACCATGCTGAATACACTACTACCGATGAAAATGTTGACAATACTGGCCAAAATAATAGCGATAAGGCCAACAAACATAAACTTTCCGAGACTATCCAGGCTCTTTTTTGTGAAATATCCGTATCCACTCATAACTCCAAATAAAATAGCCGCACCCATAAATGCGGTAAACACGCTGCCTAGTTTATAAACAGCAAAAATTGTGGCAAAACTTAGGCCCATTAAAGCAGCAAAGCCTACTAACAATGCCATTGCTACTGGTTTAGGCGGATCATTAGCCAATGCGAAACCAATACCAAACACTGCTACTAAAGGTAGGAATATGGTAACCCATTTCATCCAACCTGTGAAAAAGAACGCCAATAGGGCAGGATTAAATCCCACAAAACCGGCCACGGCCATGCTTACTACCACAGCCATCATCATGTATCCATAAACTCTGCCCATAGCAGAGTTAATTTCGCTGGCAGTTCTATTTTGATAAAAACTGTCGAATGTGTCTACACTATACATAATTACTCCTTAGGTAAAAATGGTTTAAGATTAGGGGGTTGCCATCCTTCGGGCTTGAGAACTTTGCCGTCCTCACGTTTACGAACTTTACCTGTATGCTCATTAATTTTGGCAAAGTTGGTCCGCATAACTTCATTCCAAGCACCTTCGGCATCGGCACCCATGCTATTTATTGCTCCGATTGTAACAACTAGGATATCTATCAGAGCATCTAGTTGTTCTTCTTGATTACGGGCATCCCTAAGTTCTTGAACTTCTTCTTCAATTAGCTTACTATATAAAATAAATTGTGGTGCATTTATTTCGCCCACAGTTTGATCGCAGGATACCATAAATTTCGTTTGATCTTTAAACGGGTTTGTCATTTTTTATCCTTAACATTTCTTCTATTGTGTAAATTGTTTTCATGTATTTTGATGATTCACTAAGCACAGACCTTTCTACATCACCCGGTCTCCTATCGCAGTAATTAATTTCAAAATCTACATTATTACTTTTCTTAAATTGTTCAACAATTTCTAACACACTATAGCCGACACCGTGTCCTAAATTTTCTATACTCATACTAGGATTGGTCAGGGCATATTCTATACTGCCACATATTTCATCTACGTGAACGTAGTCTCTTATGGCAGTACCATCTGGGGTCTTATAATCATTACCATATAAGTTAAACGTTTTAGTCTGTATGGCCTGTTCTAAGTTGTAAAATAATGCGTCATTATTTGTAGTACCTATTACACTATTACCGATTACATTATAAAATCTAAAAATAGTATAGTTCATTTTACGATTTTTACAATGTTCTATGATACAATCTTCAGCAGCACGTTTACTAACTGCATAGGGACTTTGACAATGTTCTGCTGCGCCTGTGCTGGCAAAGATAAAATGTTTACAGGGGATGCTGTTAAGTAGGTTCAATGTTCCGTTAAAATTAGTTTTATAATAAGGCAATGGACTATGAACGCTTGCAGAAACTTTAGTCAATGCTGCTAGATGTATAACACAATCAAATGATGTAATGTATAGATATGATCCAGTAATATCTACATTGTCCCATTTAGTAGGAATAACCTTAGGACTGGCTATATCTAATCCGGTTACATTGTGATTGGTTCTAAGTAGTTTTACAAGATGAGACCCAATATAACCAGAGCTACCTGTAATAAGAATATTCATTATAGTTTACCCCATCTCAAGTAGTATTCCGATAATTTTTTTGATTCTAGTTCGCAGGTAATAACGCATTTATAACCGTAGGTATTATGATCAACTGAGGTGTAGTACATATGATCACGGCCATGTTCCATTACAAATTTACCTTGTTCAGTCTGTTGCCAATCCCAAATAGCAGCACCGGCATAGATTTCTGGATCTTCTACATCTCCCATATTAAAGGCATGAACTCTGACCTTGTGAATTTCTTTAATTAAAATTTGGCCGTTCTCTGCGACCTCTTCACATCTTACCTTGCCCATTTTAACTTATAAAATACATAATTCTTTTCAGTTAGAGTAGCGGTAACTTCATAATTATGAGAGATAGGGTATCCTCCGCCCATATCTATACCATATGTAGTGTCCGTTTGTTTAACTTCTAGGTCACCAATGGCATTATTTTTCAACCAAGTACCTTCTTCTTGTGATAACCACTGTTCATAGATTGATTGAGCCTCAATACTACCTATCCACTCAGAAGTAGGCCATTGATGAACAACAATCTTAATTAATTTGTCCATTTAAGTATAAACATAGTGGCAAATTTTTCTGCGTCAGACTTTTTATTAAAATACCATTCATCCCAGGCCATTCGGCGCACGCCAGGCCATGTAGATAATTGTTGATCTATCCATTCAATATAATCGTCATACTGGCCTATATCTATTGATTCACGAATATCGTCATTTAAGTAATATTCCCTTAAAGAAAACACAGTAATTTGACCTTTGCGTGTTATAAAAGGTTTGACTTGAAAACCGTGTTGTATCATGTGATTAATTAGATCGTATTGTGGGTCGAGTGCTTTACAAATATGAAGCCAGGCATCGTTCATTGTTTTTTCTTACGAGGAAATCTTCGACGTTTAGGTCCTGCAGGTTTTAGCACTAAAGGTTCGTGTTCTGCTACTTTTTGACTTTTTTCTAGGGCAGCAACTATTTCCTCTTCTGTAGGTTCTGTGTCATCTGTATCACCGACTATGTATCCTGTTCTACTCATAAATTTATCTATAACCAATTTATGCCTTTGTAAATCTCTATACATGCCAATTGGTCCACGAGCGTCTTGGCTCATAGTTTCCCAAGATCTAATCTCTAGTAAAGGCTCGATGTGTGTAGGTATTGCCACAACATACAATTGGTCATTGTGATAGTCTGGATGGTCTAGCGTAAACTTTTTGATAACTGTACCTTTGGTCAACTTGTTATCTCTAGTAATACCGTGAACCCATACATCTTCGTCTATTTCATAATTTTTCTTAATCATATCATGTTAGGTTCCGTTAGGAACTTTATCTTTATGATTTGCTTCAAGCAAATCTTTAACAAATTTAATGGCTTTACGATCTGAATCGTAAACATATTCTTGGTCATCGTCGTCTTCTGTTCGAAGAGTAACAATGACACCATTACGTACCTGTCTTATTTCTATGCTTTCAAATAGCATATCTATTCCTTTCATTTCGGAACTGACAGATTATAGTTGAAATGAAAGATACCAATATGTGCCACTTCTCTACTTAGTTCTTGATCACACCAAATTTCATAACCAGCCTTTTGAGCCTGTTGACAGAAGTAGATGTCCTCACCAATTTCCAGATTTTTCTCCGGAACATATTCTTGTAAGTAATGTGGTTGAGGTATGCGTTCGTATACTTCACGTTTACACATAACTAGACCATGTGGTAACACATCGATAAGTTCCATGGCTGGACTATTATCTGTAGTTTCAAATTCTTGAAATGCTCCTGTTTTACCTATCATACCTGTAAAGTTCGGATTAGGAAATCTACGTCTACGATAGTTTGCTCCTACGATTGGTTTGTTTCTGGCCAAAAGTCTTAATGGTGCATCAATAGGAAATTTCATATCACTATCTACCCACCAAATATGACTAAAGTCAGTTTTTAGAAAGATATCAACTAGATTCCTACGTGCGATTGTGATAACACTGCCTATGTTAAATGCACAATTAATTTTTATACCATTGGCCACTAGGTTAGCACTGGCCATTGCTAGATGTTGTGCAAACTCTGCATTAACCATTTCCATAGCGGGTACAGCAATCATCACACTGGGTCTTTCTGATGCAGACTGTGCCTGAGGTGCAGGTCTAGGCGCCTGCATGGATGCAGATCCTCTAGTTGGAATGTTTAACTTTCCTTTGTTTTTCATAAATTTCCTTAATTATTGTTATTGTACAATTTGTTTGTAATAAAATCAAGCCTTATTTTCAGTATCGGCAAAATTATCACTGATGTAACCATTAATGTTATCTGCTATATCGTAGCCCCAGTTCCAATTATTATCGTTGGCTTCTATCCATTCGTCAGTATCGGGTTCTGCGTCTATATAACCTGCTATACCTGACGCGAACCAATCGGCAAATATTTCGGGATCAATCCAACCTTCTAGGTCAACTACTCCGTGTTTAGTTAGAATATCACGTATCATGTCTAAGTTTGTAGATCCGTCGACACATTCTTCTAGTTCATCGTCTGTTAAGTTTTTTACATTTTTCATTTTAAAAATACGTCATTAAATTGTTTGTTTACTCTAATAAATGTTGTGCATTTGGGCAATTGCTTTAGTGTTTCTGCACCAACATATGTACAGGCGCTTCGTAACCCGCCTAGAATGTTTCGTACAGTTTCATGTACAGAACCACGATATGGTATCTCTACTGTACGCCCTTCTGATGAACGATATTCATTTACTCCACCGTGATGCTTTTCCATAGCAGTATACGAACTCATGCCGTAGAATTCTACAAAATCTTGCGTATCTACAAAGGGTTCTCCGGTTTTGTTATCTAGTTCATTGGTTAGAAACGATTTGTAGATCGGTTTCCCACCACCTTCATCATGTCCAGCAAACATACCTCCCAACATTACAAAGTCTGCCCCTGCGCCAAATGCTTTTGCTATGTCACCAGGACAGGTACACCCTCCATCTGCGATAATATGAGCACCAAGCCCATGAGCAGCATCAGCGCACTCAATAATAGCACTAAGCTGAGGATACCCAACGCCAGTTTGAATACGAGTTGTGCAAACGCTCCCAGGACCGATGCCCACTTTAACAATATCTGCTCCACGTAAAATTAACTCCTGTGTCATGTCTGCGGTAACAACATTACCTGCTATAATTGTTTTATCTGGAAACTGCTCCCTTACCTTGGCTACAAAATCCCCAAAATGTTCTGAATATCCATTGGCTACATCAATACAGATAAACTGAGCACCTAGGCCTGTTATTACTGCCCGTAGATTACGGAAATCGTCATCACTGGTTCCTGTGCTGACAGCATAATTATCTGTATTAACTCTCAATTCTGAGAAATTTTCAATGTCTGCGTTATATGATTTGACTAGACAAGTAAACAAGCGATGACTATGTAGGGCCTGCGCCATCTTAATAGTGCCTACGCCATCCATATTAGCGGCCATAATAGGAATACCTTGGTATTCATAACCACTATGTTTAAACTTATAAGATTTAACCAATTCAACTTCTTTTCGACTTGAAAGCGTTGAACGCTTTGGACGGATAAGAACATCTCTAAAATCTAATTTAATGTCATCTTCTATTCTCATAGTGTTCCCATTTTGCGTCTAATATGTTCTTTAAGATTTCCATCCCAAACTCTAATATGTTCTACAGATTTGGCACATTCTTCTACTATCATTCTATAGTAGGTCCAATGTAGATCATCTCGTGGAATGGCAGTGGCATTGTCTACTCTATAATATTTTTCTCGCAGCAGGTCTATTGCATTTTCATAAATTTCTTCGTGTAGGTTAGTCTTTTCCATGAAACTCTTCCCCGGTATCCATATTGGTAATTAGGATAGGGCCATAAATCCAGTGTTCAGTTTCGTCGTTCACCCAGCCATCACCTTCTAATCCTTCAAAATAATCTTCATCCCAGAGTTCTTTAATACGTTCCTGTTCTTCCTCATCCATGTCATCAGGCCACTCCCAATCAACCCAACAACCATCATCCATGGAATCCATTTCCCAATCGTAGTCGGTGCTCATAAGTTCATAGCCGTCAGGATTATCTAGATCAATGTCTGGACGTTCGTCACTTTCGCAGGTCCAGTAGCCCCAACGAAAGCCTTCATCTTTGACTACAGTAACTCCATCTTTGACCCAATACTGCCTTTCAACAGCGTTCTTTTTGTGATAGTTTTGAATTTTCCAAATTGCCATGTTACTAGCGAACCTTATTAAAAAGTAGATTTATAGAATCTTTAGCGAGGTGCAAATTCTTGTTGTAATTTAATATTGTCAAAAAACTCTTTCTTTGCTCCTGGATCTTCTTTAAATGATCCTTTTAAAACTGTGGTTTGTGTTAGACTACTATGTGCCATGATACCTCGATTTTCACAGCATCCGTGAGTAGCCTGTATGTAAACTCCTAAATTCTTAGCACCTGTTGCTGATTCTATTTCTCTTGCTATGTCGTTAGCCAATTCTTCCTGTAGTGTACCGCGACGGGCACACCACTGAGCAATGCGAGTGTACTTAGAAAGCCCAATAAGTTTCTCAGCAGCGATGATTCCAATATAAGCCACACCGGAAACAGGCTGATGATGGTGACTACACATACTACGAAGCTCACTTCTAACCACAAGCATACCTTCGTAGCGATCTGCCGAATCGTTAGGAAAACATGTTGCATCCGGTCTTGGTTCATATCTGCCTGCCATTATTTCATTAAAATACATTTTAGCCAGTCGTTTAGCAGTACCTTTACTGTTAGGATCATTATGCCTATCAATTAACAGAGTATCTAATACTGTTTCAAAGGCCCTAGTGGCTTCCTCAATTAATAAGTCCTTATCACTGTCTTTTACAAATTCACTTACATTATCACCGGCCCAAAATCTTTTACCCTTGGACATCATTCTTTCACGAATGGCCTGACTTAAAGGTTTTCCTGGATCTGAAAATACTGCACCTTCGTATCCGGGATGATATGGTGCTTCTTCTACTAATTTATTCATTTTATTCTCCGAGTTATTGTCGAGGATGACATCTTTGTATTTAGACCTATCTTCATCCATGAAGACAATTTTCGCCCCACCTAGTGTTCCGGGCATTGGTATAATCATTTTATCTGTCATTTAATAATCCTGAAATCATCATTTCACGCTCTGTCATATAGGCCACGGGTTGGATCCAACCGTGTTTAACACATTCTTCTATAAGATGTTTATAGGTGTCTGGACAGTGTTGGCTGATGTAGATACCTGCTCTACCAGACACTATAAGTCCGTCTGAGATTCTAAATCTGGGGTCAGTTGATTTTATAGTTTTGATTGCGTTCATGTGTTAATTATAACACATTTGCTAGCCTAGGTCAATACCAGATCCAATCACTATTTTTATAAGGTTTGCCTAATTTAGCCATGGGCAAGTATTTTATAATTTTGGTTTTCAATTTTTTAATTATAGGATGGTTATGATCATAATCAAATGTTCGCATATACCATTTATAGGTCGATGACTTCTTGTTATATGCGCTGCTGCTATTCAAATATCTATATACTAACTTACTATCGTCTTTAAAATGTTTATACAATTCACAGGCTATATTAAAACTGTAGGCATCTAGTTCATCATAGTTGCCCAAATAGGCTTGGTCATTTTTTTTCTTTTCTGAGGTCGCACTACTTCGATAGTTTGGTCTGGTCGAAAAGTTCCTATGTCTGTATTGGCGCATATGCACAATTTCATGTAAAAGAGTATCGGCTATTAATATGCAGGATCTATTAAATTTTTTATTATCCAAAGTAATGCAATCATCAAACGGATGATATTGAAACACTAAACTAATTGGTATTTGTCCCTGCTCGTCATAATCGAAATCGTATTGACCGCCTATATAGATATAACCGTGGTCAGTTTCCATGCTTTGTCTTCGGCTTATAGTAACGGGTGCTAGTTTTTGAGCGTGTCTAAGAAATACTCTTTGTATCCTTTGTGGAGTCAATGCTTTACCAACAATTCTAGGTTTAAGTTTTTGAAAATGGTCCACTATAGTTTGTCTAGTAAGTGATCCCCAATCAAAATAGTGTTTCAATATACCCGTACTCCGTTAATTTTTTTCCATCTAAGTGCATCCTCCCATGAGTTGACTAGAGGTTCACCTTTGACATTTAGGCTAGTGTTCATTAGAATGGGACAACCGCTTGCAGAATACCACGCTTCTAATAGTTGCCTAAACAGTATATTATCAGTTGCCTTAACAGTCTGTACACGGCTTGTATTATCATAATGGCAAATACCAGGCAGTTCATTAGGAGTAAGACATTCTGCTACAAATTGCATATATGGTGTGTGCTTAACTGGCATCCTAAAAAAAGTATCAGCATGTTCTGCTAATACGGCAGGAGCGAATGGTCTAAATTCTTCTCTACGTTTGAGAGCATTCATTCTTGGTTTGGCTTCAGGTCCGCGTGGATCACATAGCAAACTGCGATTACCTAATGCTCTTGGACCAAACTCTGCTCTACCATTGGCCACAGCCACTACATTACCATCTAGTAGATCTTTCACAACGCTGTCTATGTCTAATGGTCTATCTATGTCAGTGCCAAGATAAGGGCCTGGCCAATGTAAATGCTGTTTGGTAAGTGCGGCCACGGCACCTATAGCAGAACCTGCATCGCCTGGATTAGGCATGACCCATATATTCTCATAGTAACCGAGATCTGCTATCTTAGAGTTTGCTACGCAGTTAAGAGCACATCCCCCCATGAAGATAAAATTATTGCTTGTAGGTGTGTCATAGGCTATTTGACAAACTGTGGCCAATAAGTATTGTTCTGTAATATATTGAACACTGGCCGCAATGTCAAAATCTGTGGCGCCTTCGGGTCTATCCCACCAACGGCATCCTTGATGTAGGTTATATCTTAATTTGAAATCCGGTGGATTCCAATCCTTGAAGAAAAAATCTCTAATGGTGTTTACATGGATAGGTTTACCTAATGCTGCCATACCCATAAGAATATATTCTTCTTCGTTTGGCTTGAGTCCTAGATAATGAGTAAATGCTGTGTAAAATAATCCTATACTATGAGGATATCGTTTACTCCATTGTTTTTTAATACCTTTAGGATCACCTCGCCAATAACTGACACTATCCCATTCACCTATAGCATCTACTACTAGTATATCTGCATCTTTATATCCACTGGTATAAAATCCGGCAGCGGCATGACTTTCGTGATGCCATGCGTAATCAACAGGAAGATGACCTAAGCCAATACGTTTCAACTCGTCTTTGGGATTTTTACGCCACGGTCTTTCCCCACTCCATAGTCTACGAATATTTTTTGGCCAGGGTTTTTCAAACCATACTATCTGTGTTGGTTCACCGTAGCGCCGTAATTCCTTGACCATGTCCGGATGTAAGGACGGGTCGTTTTTAATTCTACTATAACGTTCGCTATGAGCAGCCCATAGAATATTAGGGCCGTCGATTAGAGCCATGCTTGCGTCATGGTTTTGAGCAGTGATGCCGAGAATCATTTATATATAAATGGATCGCGTTTACGTAATTCTTCTATGCGCTTCTTTAACTCTCGTTTACGTTTGCGCTCTTTAAAAAAGTTAATTATTTTAGCAAAGATGTTCATAAAATTATTTAATAAAAAAGGGCTTTATTCGAGCCCTTTTATGATTGCTAGTTGCCTAGATAAAAACAATTTCCACTTGATGCTTTGAGGAAGTAAAAAATCATCTTGATCTTTGTTTTCAACTCTAATCCTATTTTTGTTTCTAGCTAGAGTATCGTCAAATACTAGATAATCAGTTTCTTCTAAAGTACCTTTAAGAGTAAGAAATCGTAGATCTGATCGGCGGACTAATATTATTGCTTTTTTGCCTTGTCGTCTTTCTTGGCTTCAGCCTTAGAAGCGTCTTTCTTTTCCTCTTTCTTAGCATCAGCAGCGAAAGCGGTTACAGCAAATAAACTAGCAAATAGAGCAGCTAAAAGTGATTTCATGTTAATTTCCTTTAAAAAATCAGAGATATTTACCTCTGTATATAATAACGCCTATAACAGTAAAAAGTTTACATATTTAAAAGGCAGATGCGGGAAAATGACGACTAAAGAAGTCCAAATTATTACGTTCCGGACGCTCTTGATACCATCCTCTACCCTGATATACATCCAGTACCATCTGGAAGTATTCTTCGTATAGAGCGCCTACACGCTCTAGACTAAAGTTTTTTTCTGCAAAATTTCGACAGTCTTTAGGATCTATGTTGTCTATATTTTTTGCAGCCCACATAAATTGTTCAAATGTGCGGCAACGATAACCAGTTACGCCATTTATATTATTTTCTGCGAATGAACCCCAATCTGTGGTAATTGTAGGTGTTCCACTTAGGAGCATTTCAATTTGTACGCCGCCAAACGGTTCCAGATACATACTTGGAGCAAATGCAGCCTTGGCTTTACTCATTAGATTCTTACGAGTAGGTATATCTGCATAGCCTATGAATTCAACATGGTCTGGTGTAGTCTTATACCCCATAGATTGCAAGTTATTTTGCCCTGCAATTTTTAACTTACATCCTAATTTTTCAGTTACCTCTATGGCTATATGAACCCCTTTGCCTTCATATACTCTACCCATATACAGAAAATAATCCTCTTTATTTTCACGGTATTCGAAGTCGTCTAGATCAAAGTAGTTAGGAATTACTGCTTCATACCAGTCTTGTTTACAATTGCCCACACCTGGTAGTCCATAGTAGGCATGATAGATAGCGTATGATTCAAAAATTTTCCAACGTGCCCAATGACCACCTGCATATCCTATACCTGGTTCAACTGTTATAAGATCAGGATGAGCATCACACACGGGCCTAACACCGAAACCCCAGAATGGCAATATGAAATCGTGTTTTTGTTTTCTTAGCCCTACTTCACGTATTGCATTTGCATAAAATGTTTTATATGCATGGTCACTGGTATCAAATTTAAAAAAGTTTTTTCGCCAATCGTAATTGCCATAGGCCTGGACAAAGTCGTCATTGGTTAGTACTGTAACATGCTCGTCACAGATTAGGTTGCTATCTTCATGACCATAGTGAATAATTTCGTGGCCACGTGCCTTCATCATCTTGCCGAATTTCCATACTTTTTGAGTATAGGCACAGGCATTAAATTCTTTGCTGGTTACTGTATGGGGCAAGCCCAGAATGTGAAATCTCATTTTAATCCTTGGTGCAGTCGGTAGGCTTCGAACCTACAAAGGCTGTGTCTAAGACTGCGCCCCGTCCTGCCATAAAGACAGAGGTCTGCCAATTCCCCTCACGACTGCTCATTAAGTTTACCTTCATTTAATTGCGTTGTCAACCTTAACGACTTCAACTCCGGATTTAGTAAGAAAAGTTGTTCCTGCATCGTCTCTGTAATTATCGCCAAAGTATACACGCCTGATACCAGATTGATAAATCAGTTTAGCGCAGTCTAGACATGGACTGTGAGTAATAAACATGTCAGCGTTCAAACCGCTGTTGCTAGACTTTGCTAATTTTGCCACGGCGTTAGACTCTGCGTGAAGAACTTCAGGCCTAGTCTTTAATACTCGATTAGCATCGCTCCATATACGCTCTTCTGGTGTTAGATCAATCCATTCTTCGCAGTTGTTATCCCAACCAGCAGGCATACCATTATACCCATAACTAATCACAGTATCGTCTTTGACTATGACAGCACCTACATGAAGTCTACGAGCATGACTTAGTTCAGCAGCACGACGAGCCCAATCCATGTATAGGTTAATGTATTTTTCTTTCATTGTGTTAGTTTAACATTTAATACAAAATTTTCAATAACTAATTTAGCCATAGATGCTAACAGTATTCTAATTTGGTCAGTATGGGGCAATTTTGACCATTCTGTGTTATACTTGTCTACTAATTGGTTAACTAACATTTCACTAGCAATATCTTCATCTAGTTGAAGCATACCCCAATCGATAGGATCTTGACTTTCTATTTCTCTAACAATAAAAAGTATTTCCTCAATAGTAATATCATCCTTCATATATGCTTCCATCTCTTGAGTTGTATTTTACTTCTGGATTAAAGTGTTCAAATCGCTCATAGTGTGGTTCATTGGGTAATACTCTTTTGCCTACAAAGTAATCGCCGATATGATGTATCAAGGGTTCGCCTTGAGCACCTTTGATTTTGCCTGTAACCAATCCCTGTCCTTCTAACAAAACTTTACCAATCATACCTTCGTTGAGGTTAATTTGCCACCAATCTCTGTCGGGGTAGTTAGTCTTTAGCCATCCCTTATAGTCATATCTTACCTTATCCATGCTATATAAACTAGCCATAGGACTAAAGATGGCACTGTTTTTTTCATAACGATAATTTTTGTAAGTCCGATCAGTGCCTAATGCTTGGCTTTCTGTTTCAGTCCAATACCAAGGTTGACGTTGTAACGTAATTTGACAAAGATCTTTATCTCCATTTAGTATTACCAACATATCGTCTATAGGTATTTCAGTTAGTAATTCAATATCATCTTCTTGATGCCAGACGTAGTCGTAGTCTCTATCTTTTATCAAATTCCAAAATTCGCTCCAGGTAACACTTAGGCCTTGATTTACTTCGTGTAATATAATTTCATTATATCCGTAGGCCTGTACCAGCATGGATATTAGAGAATTATTCCTGCCCTTGGGGAAATCGTCGATGAATATACCATGTACTTCATGGTCGCCAAAGTTGAGATACCTCTGCGCCTCTAACGTTCTAGTTAGATATTCTAATCTATTGGTTGAAAATATAACCTTACAGATTTTTGCCATTATCTATGTTCGGTGTCAAAGAAAAATGTTTGAAATAGTCTGCCATTTTCTAAATTATCCCCAAAATAATCTAAACTGGCATGAAACAAATCACCTCTGTAAATTATTAAACGGTTATATCTATTACCAATTCTATCAAACAGTTCCCATTTTGTATAATCATATCCTTCCCAATCCTGTGTAACTCGCCTATGTTCCCCTGTTCTCTTATGTCTAAACAGTCCTGTACCACCAGATCCAGGTGCGTCGGGTGTTAGATAGCAAACACCTGCCCACATATTGTACGGATCACTGTGAATCCAAGTTCTATCCTGTGCTGTGGCCAACTGAAATGCACCAGTGTACCCGCTATGCTCATAGGTATTTGTAATCTTACCAGCAGACTGCATGTGATATTCTATGGCTTCTTTTACGTCATTAGTGAAAAAACTGCGAGTTCTAGCTCCTGGATAATTTCCTGTTACAGAAAATTCTTGGCTGAGTGCGAAATTTCTTACAGCGTCTGGATTGGTATAGAAATTATCAATTATTAATAGTGTTAGTTCCAAATTAGTATCTCCAAAATTTTCCCGAAGCACCGTCCCATCCGTAAACTAACCAAGATGTTTCTATAATAGACGCTGCGAATGGTCTTGTAAAGTAGTAGCCCAGTGTTTCCACATCTAAATGGCTATAGGCAGGTTGTTTTAATATTGACGGTATGGTAGTAAGTATATCCAACATGTTATTGTAATGAGCAGATCCCCAACCAAAAAGCACACTGCAATATTGTCTAAGAGTATTTGTGCCCTGTTGCTGTCTAAGATCAACAGCATGATATTGCCATTCATCTCTCCATTCAAACTCTAATGGGCGTTTATAAAAAATTTTATTAGTATTTTCCGCGGTAAAAAGATCTGTATTAAATGATCTATCTAGAAAGTATCTTCCTGTCATCTTAAACACGTAATCAAAATTACCGAGTTCATTCTTGTACTGGCGTAAAAATTTACTTAATATAGTGGCTTCACAGACGCTCTTATGAGGATGAGTTGTTACTAACTCGTATATGTCTGGAAACTGTTCCTTTACGCTGATAAACTTTAAATTACGTTGGTAGGCTAGTAGATGAGCATGTGCCTGCCAATTTTCACTAACATCTAAAATATATAAACAAGTGTCATCGTCACTGACCTGATCTAAACTGGCCACGGTCATTACTGTCTGTCTAAGACGTTCTTCTGCATCGAAATGACTACGTTTCTTTGAATAGGTCAATGGAAACTGGTTCCTAGTTTCTATAGCACTAGTGATTACAAATGCTTTTTTCATCGATAAAAATTGTGTTCTAAGATTTTAACAAGGTAGTTATGTAGTTTTTCATGGACTACGTCATCGTGATAATTTTCTAACGCATAGTTAAGACAGTTGATAGGTTTTATTTTATCTATGTTATTAACAGCCGCAACAAATTCTCTAAACTCTCTACATCTATATCCAGTATGTCCTTGAACCACTGTGTCTAAAAAGCCACCCCAGTCTGTGGTAATTGCCGGAGTGCCACTCATATAACCTTCTGGCACCATATTACCAAAAGGTTCGATGTAGTATGTTGGACCTATAATTGCCTTAGCCTCGCTCATTAACTGTCTGCGTTGTTCCGCATTACAGGGACCAACGACCTCTACATGGCTAGGACTGTGACTGTATCCCATATTTTTAAGATCTCCGGGCCCTGCGATAACTAATTTTTTATTAGTGGCTTCTGCTACCTGGATGGCTAAATGAATACCTTTACTTTCCATTACACGCCCAAAGAAAAGTAGATAATCTTTTTTATCCTCATTATAGGTAAATTCACCGGGGGTAATGGCATTGGGAATAACTGCATCAAACCAACTAGGGTTCATTAGCATACCGCGTTCACCATAGAACATATGCATCTGTGCTGCGCTAACAAAGGCACGATAAGGTGCGAATACTGCCCTAGTATCATAACCTATGCTTGGTTCTATATGTTTTAAGTCCAGGTTGGCATCGCAGGCGCCTTTGTTATCAACTCCGTGGAAACAGATAATCATATCTCCAGGTTGTTTTCGTTTTCTTATTTCTTCTCCTGCTTTAGGATTAAAATCTTGTGTATTGGGTGCTCGGTCTGTCCTAATCACTGTATTACAGATAACATTTTCACAGTTAACTTCACTGCCTATAGCACCGTAGTGAACACAGTTCCATCCATAGCTCTGCATATAGTTGATAAACTTATAGGTCAGAATACTAAAAGGATCTATTCTGTTGTTGATGTGTGTTGGGCTGTAGGGACAGGCTAGTATATGTAAGGTATTCATGAAAGTAAATCGATCCATTTATCTATAACATGCTTTTTCATAGATGAAATGGGTGTAGTTGCCTACACCCTGTTTTCAATAACTTATGCAATTTAATTGCTTTTACAAGCGCCGCCTGTAAATGTTTGACCCGCTGGACAGGCCACATTATTGGTAGTGGTTGTGTTATTGGTATTGGAAGTGGTGGTTGTAGTGGTAGTAGTTGTACCTGTTAATTTGGCAATCGCGCTGTCTAATGCAG
>Ga0214923_10004543_pt1 | contig 16684 bp, 16 predicted proteins | sample LL1510_MetaG_FD_177993 | JGI IMG/M metagenome (GOLD analysis project Ga0214923, IMG submission 177993) | Freshwater microbial communities from Lake Lanier, Atlanta, Georgia, United States - LL-1510 | ecosystem: Environmental > Aquatic > Freshwater > Lake | place: USA: Georgia | collected...
ACAAAGCAAAGCTTGTGAGAAAGATGGGTTACGGATATAAGAATCCAGAAAACTACAGACTCAGATTGCTAAATGCTTGTTTTGGTTGATCTTGAGATGCCTTACCCACTATCAATGGGCAAGAGCCTTGAGATGCCTTACCCACTATCAATGGGCAAGAGCCCTAGTTAAGAGCAGAGACTGGCGGAGGGAGCGAGACTCGAACTCGCAAGTCCGTGAGGACGCCGCATTTCGAATGCGGTGGAATACCAATTATCCTATCCCTCCGTTGATGAGAGCAAAGTAAAACGCATATTCTCTGGAAGCTCAGGGCTTGTAAAGGGGAGAGCTCTAGTGGCCGCCTGCACTGGCATTGGCTGGGCCTAAGGGGACTTCCACACCGCCATTGAGGACTTTCGCTTCTTCTTTGAGCCGTAAAATTCGACTTTTTAAAAGTTCTAAATCATGACTTAAGAAAGTTTGTTTTCCTGAATCTGTTTCACCGGCTTTTTTTATGGCTTCTTCAAGCTCAACCTGTTTTTGGTGTAGCTGACTCGCTTGTGATTTGATTTGTTCCAGACGTGGATTGGGAGCTTCTTTGGTGCAAGCTATCAAGAAAAGACCGAGTCCCCAAAAAATAATCGCCTGAGCCAAGTTTTTAAATTTCATGGTTTTATTTTTCCCCACAGATAAAAGATCAAACTGAGTAAAGCACTCAAAAGAAGTGAACTAGCTAGCGGAAAATAAAAGGAAAAGTTTTTGCCTTCGATTCTGATATCTCCCGGGAGTCTTCCTAGCTTTTGTCCAAATCCAAAGTGGCTCCCCCCCCAAACTAAAAACCCTAAACCGATTAAGACGCCCCCTGTTATGAAGAGGACCTTCGCTAGTTGCATGCTGACTTTCACGCTCTTTCAGTGCCGTTTAAAATAATAAAACATGCGTTTCTTTCTACTCTTCCTACCAATTCTTCTATTATGCCGATGTGCTAGCAAACATCAACCCTTGGCGCATTCCCCTTATTTTTACAGTGCGCCGGAGGACACGCTTCCGCCCTCAGTGCTGGCTGAAATGGCCGAACTGGAATCTCAAGAAGAAGATTTGAATGCCTTTCAGAAAAAAAGGCTTTTTGATCTGTATCAAATTGAGAAAAAAAATCTGAAGGATTCATCCGCTCGAGCTAAATGGATCGACGAAAGGTTAGAGAAGCTAAAGAGTGATGTTGAGCCTTTGATGATAAAGGGCTCCGTAGAACCTAGTATTGAATCTGAAGAGCTTAGCCAAGGTCCCAAAGAAAAGTTTAAATTTAGTGTTCCAGATTTAAAGAGACCATTTCAGCAAGCGCATGATGCTTGGAATCGTGATGATAATGAAGAAGCGCTCAGTCTGATTGAAAAACTGATGGATTCAGAGCTCTATCAGAAGAAAGCGGAAACCCCTGACCGAAACCGAATCTTAAATTTATATTTTAGGGCTGCTTTGGATTCAGGCAATTTTGAAAAGTGTCAAAAAGCCTATGAGAAAATTAAACAAGAATCCGATTGCAGCAAAGAAGCGGCACAAACCGGATTTCTTTTAGCGCTTCTGAACTTCTCTTCTGGGAAAATAGGCGAAGGAAAAAATATTATTGTGCAACAATGTGATCCTGACCAAAGTATCGCGAATCGAACAAGAAGAGCTTATTGGCTTTTTCGGATGTCAGAAGAAAACAGCTCCGAACAACAGAAATATTATGAGGAACTTTCGGCATTTCCGCTTCCCGGGTACTACATGTATTTGGCCGAACGCCACAAGGGCAGAGACCTTAAGTTACCCAACAGAACGGATTTTCAATTTGGAAATTTCACTGTTTCTTCAAAAAATGACGAACTAATCCGCTCTGCTGAAGACCGGATCCGTTTTGGATTAAGAAAAGATGCAGTTAGGTTACTTCAAAGGGTCCAAAGAGACCTCCTCACCGATCCCCAGAAGAACCAAAGAGCCTTGCTTTATGTCAGTCGACTGTTTCAAGCAGCCGGCAACCATCTAGAGGCCATGAAGACTATCAATGCTTTGTTAACGGGAGAGGGAGAAGAGGAAAATCGAGACGCCTTTTCTAACGACTCAGAGCTCGTCTCTGAATTTATGAACCTTTATCACAAGCCATTTCTAAACGAAGTTCAGTGGTTGGGAACGGCTTGGGGAGTGGATCCGGATTTTATTTATTCAATTATGCGCCAGGAAAGTGCTTTTAATCCGGGAGCTGTATCCGTTGCTGGCGCTCGGGGTTTAATGCAGTTGATGCCGACGTTATCAAAGTTTTTATTAGAACAATGGCGGGCTCCCGTGCCTAAAAGCCGAAGCTATATGTTTCGGGGTAGCGAAAATATAAAACTAGCGACTTATCATCTGAATCAGCTCAATCAATTAGCGGGTCATCCTGCACTCATTGCGGCTTCTTATAATGCAGGGGTTTATCGAGTGAGTTCCTGGTGGCGCCGAGCAGGTCATTATCCCTTGGATCTTTTTGTAGAGCTCATTCCAGTCAACGAAACAAGAAACTATGTAAAACTCGTTTTGAGAAACTTTATTTACTACAAAGGTCTAAGGAACGACGGAACCGTTCCCAAGGAACTGATTGCCCTCCAACTTCCCGAGGCACCTGCCGCGATTCGAAGCATGAGTGGTTCTCCGTAACCGTATACGCCCAGTTCACAGAAGGCTGACGATAGTGACAATCTTTGTCTATCAGGGTCTAACCCCCTAACAGGGGGGAGGTGTATTCTCCAAGGCTTAAGAGAAAAATAGGCGTAAATTATTTTCTCCCACTGGCACCCCCTTTGCTCCTCATTTACAGCGGCAGTTGATTTGTCTTGAAGGGGCAAGTGGTGCATGCTGGAAAAACTGGGAATTATAATTTTGGTGGTGTTCACTCTAACCGGGTGGACGAAAGAACCCAGTTTAGCTGATAAAAGAATTAAGCAGTTAAATTATCCCGCTTTGCCAGACTCTGTTTTGGCAGGAACTGAAAACTCCCAGATAAGTACTTCACAATTAGATCCTCTGATTAGTCAGGATTGGGGACTCACCATTATTGGTTTGTTTGAAGCTTTTACTCCGCTGATTCAACCTCTTAAAAGCGGCGTTTCTAGCTGCTCCAAAAATGTAGTGGTGGCAGTGGTCGATACCGGAATCGACTATTCTCATCCAGAACTTCGCGATAACTTATGGATCAACAGCGGCGAGTCTGGACCTTGGAATCCTCCTGCTTACTTAGCTTCTCAAACTCCCTGTCGAGATAAGAGTTGTAACGGCATTGATGACGATAATAACGGCTTTATAGACGATGTGATTGGATGGGATTTCGTTAATGACGTTCCACTTCCGTACGATACTCACGGACACGGTTCTCATATTTCAGGAATTATTGGAGCTAGTGCCGCTAACGGAATCGGTCTATCTGGGGTTTGTCCCCGGGTTCGAATCATGGCCCTAAAATACTACGATAGCAGTGGGGCAGGGTTTAATAATCTCCAAAACACCGTGAAAGCCTTCCATTACGCTAATAAAATGGGCGCTCATATTATCAATTACAGTGGCGGAGGGGCTGAAGCAGCGACTGCTGAGAGAATGGCTCTTGAAGATTCACGGTCTAAAGGAATTTTAATCGTGGCTGCTGCAGGGAATGATGGTCGAAGCAACGATATCATGCCTTATTATCCCGCTAGTTATCCGTTGGATAATATCATTTCTGTCGCCTCTATTAACCGACAGGATCAGCTTTTACCCTCGAGCAATTTTGGAAAAATAGTGCATGTCGCAGCACCGGGGCTATCGGTTCTGAGTACTCTTCCCGGGGGACGATTCGGGATGATGACTGGAACCTCCCAGGCAACTGCTTTTGTCACGGGAGCTGCAGCTCTTCTTGCGAGTCAATTTAAAGACATTAAAGATTTTGATTATCAAGCGATTAAGACATGGATTCTAAAAGGTGTCCGACCCATGCCAGATAGTAGCCCCTCAAATATTCTGGTTTCTAATGGAATCATCTCTGTTTCAGGAGCCTTAAAGCAGGCTAAAGGTTGGACCACTCAAAAGGGAGCTCCGGCTATTGCTCTTGAATCGGTTAAGAAACGAAACCGAAACTAATCCGCTTCTTTTCTTTGCACTCGTTCAGCCAAGATGACCCCCGGAACGGCTTCTAGATGAGATAATAAACGTCTCAGTTCACTGGTGTCTTTAATCTCAATCGTAAAATGACAAACGGCTTTTCTATCCTTGGTGGTACCGATCTGAGCTCGAGTGATATTGATGTTTTGTTCCTTCACCGCATTTGACATGTCCGCAAGTAGGCCTGGTCGGTCAGAACAAACCACCCTGATTTTAACTCTTCTATCTTGCTTGGTGCTCTTATCCCATTCGATTTCCACCAATCGATGGGGATCTGTTTGAAACACCTTTGGACACTTGCGTGAGTGTACGCTGATCCCTCGGCCTCGGGTAATGAATCCAACCACCGGATCGCCCGGTACGGGAGCGCAACAGCGGGCAAAGCGCACGAGTAGGTCATCGACCCCTTTTACTTTAACTGAGGCTGGCTGTTCTTTCTTTTTAGCTTCTTCAAAAATCTTCTGTAAGGCTGATTGAGGAGGCTCTTTTGATTGAGAGGCCTCAGTTTCCTTGGGGATGATCTTGTTGAGTACTTTTCGAACTGAGATCTTTCCGTAGCCAATCGAGGAGAGCAGATCATCTGTGGAACGAAAGGACAGTTCTTTTGCGATTTTGTCTAGCGTTCCATCCTGAAGCATCTTCTTAACTCTCAGATCTTCTCGTTTGAGTTCCTTTTCTAGGATGAGTTCTCCCGTCGCTTTTGAGGTTTCATGTTCTTCTGCTTTTATGAAGGCGCGAATCTTATTTCTGGCTCTGCTGGTTTTTACGAGTTTGAGCCAATCTTTGTTGGGCTGCTGATTAGGGGAGGTCAGAACTTCAACGGTATCTCCGCTCTTGAGTCGATACTTCAACGGGACCATTCGATTGTTCACTTTAGCCCCGATACATTTGTTGCCCAGTTCTGTGTGAATAGCGAAGGCAAAATCAAGCGGAGTTGCACCCTTAGGAAACTCAAGAACCTTTCCCTGAGGAGTAAACACATAAACGTCCTCACTGAAAAGATCCAACTTCACTGTCTCCAGAAACTCATTAGGCTCCGACAGATCTCGATTCCATTCTACCAAGCGATTTAACCAATTAAATTTCTCAGTCTCTTTAGTTACGGCTTTACCTTCTTTATAAGCCCAGTGAGCGGCGATTCCTCTTTCCGCCATGTCGTGCATTTCCTGAGTTCTGATCTGGATTTCAATCTTTTCTCCGTCGGGACCAATGACGGTAGTGTGGAGGGATTGGTAAAAATTAGCCTTAGGGATTGCAATATAGTCCTTAAAGCGGCCAGGTACGGGCGTCCAGATAGAATGGATAACCCCCAAAACTCCGTAACAATCTTCAATCGTCGGAACAATGACACGAAAACCTGTAATGTCGTAAATTTGATCAAAGGAAAGGTTTCTGCGCTCCATTTTTTTATGGATGCTGTAAAAGTGTTTGGGCCGACCGCTGACGGAAGCATTGGGGTATCCTTGATCTTTCAAAGCTGTTCCAATCAGCGTTTGAAGATCGTGAGTGTATTGTTCTCTTTCTTTGGCCTTCTTAGATATGTGAGACACGATTTTGTAGTAGATCTCAGGATGAGTGAAGCGCAAGCTGAGGTCTTCTAGTTCTCTTTTGATGGCAGATAGACCCAGTCGATTGGCAAGTGGCGCGTAGATGTCGAGAGTTTCTTGAGCAATACGCATCTGTTTTTCGGGCTTTAAAAACTGAAGCGTTCGCATGTTGTGGAGACGATCCGCAAGCTTAACGAGAATGACTCGAATATCTTGAGCCATTGCTAAAATCATTTTACGAAAATTCTCTGCCTGTTTCTCTTCGCTGGTCTGAAAAGAAATTTGGCTAATCTTGGTTACGCCATCCACCAGGTTTCCAATTTCTGGTCCAAACTGGGAAACGATTTCCTCAGGAGTTGCATGCGTGTCTTCAACCGTGTCGTGAAGCAAGCCGGTGACAATCGTTGCTGTATCCAATCTTAACTCAGCGAGAATCGTCGCAACCGCTACCGGGTGCTGAATGTAACTTTCTCCGCTGCTTCGTTGTTGCCCTTGATGAAGCGCTTCAGAAAACCGGTAGGCCTTTTCGATGAGAGAAATATCTCGATTGGGATGAGATTGTCGAACGACCCTCAAAAGCTCATCTAAACTTCCATCGGTACTGGTCTTTGAAGAAGGTGAGGGCGGCTTCATTGACACTCCGACTGGATGATCGCTGTCAGTTGCTGATAAGCCGTTTGTAAGTTGTCGTTTACGATTTGGTAGTCGAACTTCTGACTCCATGCCACCTCAGTGTAGGCATTTTTTAAACGTTTTTCAATCGCCTCGGGCGAGTCACCTTTTCGGTGAATGAGGCGCTTTTGCAGCTCTTCCATCGAAGGGGGATGAATGAAAATCAAGAGGGCTCTCTCAGGATAAAGGGCTTTCAAGCTTAGGGCGCCTTGAACATCGATGGCAAAAAGGACGTGCTTACCTGCTAAAAGGAGCGAATCAATTGTCTTTTTCGAAGTTCCATACAGATTCCCATGAACTTCTGCCCATTCGGCAAATTCGCCAGAGTTCTTCTTTTCCTCAAATTCTTTGGCTCCAATAAAAAAGTAGTGCTTACCGTTAGTTTCATGGGGTCTTTGAGCGCGAGTGGTAGTAGAGACGGATTGCTGGACCGTGGGGAAGTCTTTAAGCAAAAGATCGCAGAGCGTGGTTTTTCCCGCTCCGCTGGGGGCGGAAATGATAATTAACCGAGGCTGAGGCGCGTTTCGGTTATGAGGCAAATTCTCCCTCCTCCAGTTCCAACTGAGCTAGCGTGGGGAATTGTTCTTTATCCACGAGTCGGTCTTGAAGGGTATGAGGTGATAGAGCAGACAGAAAAACATGTTGAGTATCTGTGATGAGTACCGCCTTGGTGCGGCGGCCTGCTGTGGCATCGATCAAACGACCTTCTTGCGAAGCCTTATCTCGAAGCCGCTTCATCGGAAGTGACGAAGCTTCCATCACAGCTACCACTCTGTCGGAACGTACAAAATTGTCGTGCCCTAAATTCAACATCCCTTTTGAGCCTTTTGCCCAGCTTATCTTGTTATCTTTATTCGACATTTTGGACCTGTTCCCTTAGTTTTTCTATGTTTGACTTGAGCCGAACTGTTAGCTGGGTAATTTCTATTAAACTAGTTTTAGAAGCAATAGTATTTACTTCGCGGTGGAGTTCCTGGATCAGAAAATCAAGTTTTCTTCCCACGGGTTTCGGTGAATCGGCCGCTTCCCGAAAAGCTTGAAAATGCCCATTAAGGCGGTCTATTTCTTCTTTAATATCAGACTTTTCCGCCATTAATGCAACTTCCCATTCAAGGCGATTGGGATCGACGGGGGCGCTGAGTTTCCACTGGCCCAGGCGATTCTCCAACTTCTCTTTGATTCGTTGAGTCTGCAGAGGGGCTAGCTTCGTGATTTCACCTAATTCCAATTTCATTTCATCGACAATGCGTAGCGTTACCTTTTTAAGGTTTGCGCCTTCTCGGGCCCTCATGTCCAAGAGATGGGTGAGGGCCTGTGAAAACAAAGGAAGTAGTTCTTTAAGAGCTATTGTTTTATCTTCCGTTTCTTCAAGCGCTACAATTACTTTCCCTGTTTGTAGAAGATCCTGAACGGTGTACGCGATTTTTTTTTCGGTTTTTTTCTGAAGAAGTTCGATCGCTTGCTCGAGACTTTCCAGGGCCTTTTCATCTACGGCAAAGCGAGTATTTCCAGCCATTTTTCCCTGATGGGCAACAAACTTTTGGCGAAGTGAAATATCCAAGGAACCTCGTTCACAAAATTTACGAATTTCTTCAGTCAATTCCGCTTCCCAGCCCAAATAGTTGGGAGGCATCCTGAATCGCAAATCCAAGAAGCGATGGTTCACAGATTTGATTTCTAAAGTGAGCTGTTGAGAACCAGCTGTGATTTCAGCTCGCCCAAAACCAGTCATGGATTTCATAATGATTTGTCCTTTGTGCTAAGCGCATAACGCAAATTAGATACCTCGAGGATCATCCGCTCCTTGTCACGAGAATCAATAAACCGAATTTCTGGATCTGATCGGAGCCAGGTCATTTGGCGTTTCGCGAGCTGTCTCGTTTTTTCGATAATTTCGTTGCGAAGCTGTTTTTGGTCTATTTCATGATTCAAATACTTCACACACTCGGCATATCCAATGCTCGAAAGAGCTTTTGCCGTCGGATACTTGTCTCGAAGGTTTTTTACTTCTTCAATCAGTCCTTGAGCAAGCATCAGGTCAGTTCGTTGAGTAATCAGATGAGTTAGATCATGTCGTGATCGAAGCAAAGCATATTTAACCCAAAGGCGTCGATCTTGTTTGTTAGTGGGGTGAGCGAGATTGAGTTCGCTGGCCTTTTTTCCTGTGGCGCGAAATATAGCTAAAGCGCGGATCATGCGATAGCGATCATGGGGGTGAATCGATTGAGCTGAAACGGGATCAGCTGCTTGTAGAGCCTGATGCATTGCTTGGAGCGGTTGCTCTAGATCTTCAAATTCCTTTTCTAATCCCTCAACAATAGAGGGATCGACAGGCGGAATGGCGTACATCCCGTGTTGAAGTCCCTTTAAGTAAAAATAAGTCCCTCCGACTATCATGGGAAGCTTTCGTCTTGCGAAAATATCTGAAATGGCCTCATCAGCTTTTTTAACAAAATCAAAGGCAGTGAATGGATCAGAGGGACTGAGAATATCAATTAAATGATGGGGAATTTTTTTTCGACTTAAAAGGTCTGGTTTGCTTGTGCCTATATTGAATTCCTTAAAGGGAGTGGTGGAATCCAGAGCAATGATCTCAGCATTCAGTTTGTCGGCCAATTCCAGGGACAGAGCAGTTTTCCCGCTCGCCGAGGGCCCCAAAAGGGCTAGGATCATCTGAGGATCAGAGTTGTGATTCATTGCTTTTCCTTATTTGATGAATAGGGAGCGTACAAGTGCCATCCGTCCCAGTTAATTGCTTGCTTAGCTCTTCTAACAATAAGGGGACAGAGCAAGAAAGTTCCATCGGTGAATAGCTTCGACAAAAATCTAACAACCAAGTAATCACTGATTCAGGGGCTTCGGACTCTTTATATTTTTCTACCAAGGCCACGAAAACCTTTTCTAAAATCGATTCAGGAATGAAAGAAGGACGAGAACGTATCGAAAAATCTCCATCTCCAAAACTCTCATTCTCAAATCCCCAACGGATCAAAAAAGTACGCTGTTCCTCTGCTACCAGCCGAAGCTTTTCCGAGAGTCGACAAATCTTAGGAGTTAAGACTTTCTCAATGGGCCATTGCCCTTGTTTCCAAAGATTTAGAAGGCGCCTTGTCTCAGCTTTTAAAGTTAGCTGGGGAGTTTCCGCAATGATCAATCCATCTGAATCCTGACAGATGAGAAAATCCTCATTCTTGAAAAGAAAAGTAAAGGGAGTTGAGGGGAGGGGGGGAGATAGAGGCATTGGCTGAAAAGTGAACGTGGGCCGCGAAGGCACAAACGAACGAATCGGTTGAGCGGGGGAGTGAGCTTTTTCAGGTGGTTGCTTAGTCTGAGCAAAATGCTTACGAAAAGAGGAAAGGAGCCAGTAATAAATAGATTCTTGATTGAAACACCTTACTTCCCATTTCTGGGGATGAACATTGACATCCACCCAGTCTTTTCTCAAATCAAGGTAACAAGCACCAATCGGTTCTTTTCCAAAACCAAATGCCTCAGTAAAAGCGGTTCGGATGGCAGACATGAACGGTCGATGGCGCACTGGGCGACCATTGATGAAAAGAAAAAGCTCTGATCGGGCCACGGCCTGTTCTGGTGGGGATAAATAAGCTTCAAGGGTCATTTCTTCTCTGCTCTCGAGCACCATCAGGGGGGCTACGGGAAGTTTGAGACAGTCTTGAAAACGGCCTTTTCGGTCCGTGCTCACCCAGGTTCCTAAAATTCTATTTTCATGTCTTAAGGTGAATCGAATGGTTGGATTTCCAAGCGCGATTTCCTTAATTAATTTTTGGCAGTGAGAAAGTTCTGTATGGCTCGATCGTAAGAATTTCCGGCGAGCGGGGGTGTTTTTGAAAAGGTGAGAAACCACAACCTGAGTTCCCACAGGAGCTGCCAACATTCTTAATGAACCCTGGGGCACCCCTTCATCCAGAGTCATTTGATAACCCATCGAGTCCTGTTGGTTCCGGCTGGTAATCGTTACTTGCGAAACCGAGCAGATACTTGAAAGAGCTTCCCCACGGAATCCAAAAGTTCCGATTGCTTCCAAATCACTCGCCTGTCGAATTTTGCTCGTGGCGTGTCGCTTAACGGACAAAGGAAGATCAAGGGCAGAAATGCCGCATCCATTGTCAATCACGCAGATTTCTTCGAGACCACCTGCTTTCAAAGTGACCTCGATTTGAGTCGCTCCAGAATCTAAACTGTTTTCAATGAGTTCTTTCAGAACGCTCGACGGCCGTTCTACCACTTCTCCAGCCGCAATTTGGTTGATGAGTTCGTCGGGTAGCTGGCGAATTACAGATAGGGTCATGAGAACGGAAAACGTACAACGTCCGCTTGGGGCTCGTCAATTGAGGGGCAGATAAGTTTAACGAACACAGACTCGATTTCGTCCCTGATGCTTTGCATCATAAAGGGCTTTGTCGGCATTGGCGAGAAGATCCCCATGACTTTTTGTGGTTGAGTCTCTTGAGGATAAGCCAAGACTGATCGTCACGGGAATATCCTGGGTCTCAAATCGAAACTGAGTTTTTTCAATGGTGGTTCGGATTCGTTCTGCAATGTCTACTGCAATTTGGAGTGGGGTATCAGGTAAAAGAAGAGCGAATTCCTCTCCCCCATACCGTCCGAGACTATCTTTGCCGCGGATGAGTTTGTTTTTAATCAGACTGCATACTTCTTTCAAAACATAGTCCCCAGCGAGATGGCCAAATCGGTCATTGGTTTGTTTGAAATGATCGATATCAAACATCACTAAAGTCAGAGAGGTAGAGCGAGCGATGGAACGTGAAAACTCCTCAGCTAAGATCTCGAGAATGGCTTTCTTGTTGAAAGTCTGAGTGAGGTCATCCTGAGTCGCCAAATCATACATCTTTCCGTAGTGGAGGTTTTCAATTTTTCCCTCTTTAAGAAATTTGAGCAGGGTGCTTCCACAGCGGACTAAGTCTCCATCGTTCAAGGGATGATAGACATCTTTCGGGAGTCTGACGTCGTTGATAAAGGTTCCATTCGTACTTCCTAAATCTTTTACTTGGACTCCAGTAGGAGAGAGATAAAACTCGGTATGTCTTCTTGAAATTGCGGTTTCTCCGATACTGATCTCTGCCGTTAATTCGCGGCCTAAAACCATTTTTTCTTCCGTTAAGTAGAAAGATTTTCCGAGCGGTTTTCCTGATATCACTACCAAAGTAGGGGCAGTTGCTTTGGCTTCTTCTAAGCGAATTTTGAGAGTATCTCCGTCGGCAAGAGCGGTTTTGGTAGACTCTCTAGATTCCGAACCTTCATCTGGTCCCTTTGGTTTCGTCATAATGAATTAGTATAACACGCTAAACTAGGGGCTTAGCAGTTAGTTTGCTTTTCAATATTTTTTTAGTTTCTTCCACTCCTGGCTGATCAAAAGCATTCACTCCGTATAGTTCTCCCGCTAAGGCACAAGCCGTTTCTTGAAAAAAGATAAAAGCTCCGAGGTTAAACGGACTGAGTTCGTCCAGAGCGAAGCGATAAGTCGGTACTTCGCCCCGATGGAGGCTTTCTTCAGTGGCTTGGCTCGCCATAAGATTTAATTCAGAGAAAGTTTTGCGAGTTAAATAATCAAAATCGGGAGATGAAAACGAAGGACTCCCCACTTGGGGGCTAGCCGGATCTTCGGTGGTTAAGAATCCAACAATTCGTTGTTGGGGCCCCTCTTTGAAAAGTTGTAAAAGGGAATGTTGATCAGATGTTCCGAGGGCAGATACCGGATTGGGGCCGACAGAGAGTTGGGAGCCCAGCTGTTTCTTGCCAAGACTCTCAGCCCATAGTTGAACATACCAATCCGCAAGAAGTTTTAATCGACTATCATAGGGCATCAAGTACTGAACCGAGTGTCCCCGTTTATCCCACAGAAATTTCGAGTAGGCATACCAGAGGGCAGGATTCTCAAGAAGAGGAGATCCTAGAAGCGAGTCTCTCATGAAGCGGGCACCCTCAATAAGTTCACAAATAGCTACCCCTTGAAGTGCCAAGGGGAAGAGACCGACCGCCGAAAGGACACTGAATCGTCCTCCAATATTGGGAGGAACCGGCAACGAGCGCCAACCTTCAACTTTTGAAAGTCTTCGAAGTTCTCCGTGATTGGGGTCGGTAATAACGACGATGGAATCCTTGGTAAAGTGAGGGCTTAGGTGAAACCATGCTGCTAGCGTCTCAGTCGTTCCGCCAGACTTACTGATGATGACGGCTAAGCACTTCTTACTTTGAATGCTCCTTGTAGCTCGGAGAATTGGGGTCGAATCAGCATTAGAAATCCACTGAACTTGAAAGTCCTGATTTGACGGAAGGGGATTTAAAATTTCCTGAAGAGCCGCTGGGCCGAGATAGGACCCTCCAATCCCGATGCAGATAGCTCCTTGAAATAAGTGATTTAATTCGCGAGCCAATGTTTCAATTTCAGCAATCTGTTTAGAATTTTCTGTTTGAGGCCAGTCAAAAAAACCAATCTGCTGAGTCTTCGATTTGTGAAGAAATTGGTTCCAGGCATGGGTTAATTTACTTTGATAATCTGGCTCCAGTTGAATTCCAGAGGGGATGTTCCACAAGTGTCCGAGTTCTAGTGCAAATGATTTCAGATTCCATTGGGTTTTCATGACAACACCATTTTGTCTAACTCGCGACTCAAAACGAGCTTTTGTATTTGATTGGTTCCTTCAACAATTTGAAGAGCTTTTGCATCTCGCATCATTCTCTCCAACCCTAAGTTTGGATCTAAACCCAGAAAACCAAGGGTGTCGATTGCTGAGCTGGTCATTTTCATCGCGAGGTCACTCGCCAGAAGTTTGCACTGAGAAGCTAAACTAGTAACCTTTAAACCTTGATCTTTTCGGGAGGCAGTTAAAAAAAGTAAAGCTACTACGGATTGAAGAGTGGCAAAAAAATGAGCCCACTCCGCTTGTTGCCCCTCAGAAAACTCAAATGTTTTTCTAGCTCCTTGAGCCCAAACTGTTTCGAGGGTCTCCTGGGCCAAACCGACTGCAGTGGACGCAATGCCAATTCGTCCTGCATCCAATTGAGAAAGAGCCACACTGAATCCAGCTCCTTCTGCTCCTAGTAAACTGGACTGAGAAACACAACAGTGATCAAACACTAGCTCTGTTAGTGAAGAAGTTTTTAAACCTAATTTTTTTTCTTTTTTACCAATGGTAAAGCCCGGGGTGTCTCTTGAAATTAAAAAGGCGGAGATGCCTTTCGGACCAGGGACTCCGGTTCTTGCCATCACCAGAAACAGATCCGCATCACTGCCATTGCTACACCAGGTTTTAGTGCCCGTGATTTCGAACCCTGAAGCAGTTCTTTTAGCTGAGGTGACCAAAGAGGCAGCATCACTGCCAGACCCAGGCTCAGAAAGAGAGAAAGCTCCTAGAAGATCTCCAGTGATCAACCCTGGTAGAAACCTCTGTTTTTGCTCATCGTTGCCATATTCTAGGACCGCAGCCTGGATCATCTGGTGAACTCCAACGGTGATGGAGTAGGATGCCGATGCGCGAGACAGTTCGCTCAAAACGGCATAGTGAGTAGCGGCCCCAGCATTTTGTCCTCCCCATTCTTTGGGAATTAAGAGGGAAGTAAGCCCAGCTTTTTTCAAGGCACTGAAAATGTCCCGGCGAAAAGTTTCTGAGCGATCATCTTCAACGGCCGTGGGGCGAATCAGGCGGTTAGTTAAATCGCGAGCTGTTTGTGAAAAAAAATCTTGGTGAGAAGATAATTCAGGAAAAAAAGAAATCATGAGGTTACTTAGAGAGCTCCCTGGCGATAATCAGCCGCATTACTTCGTTAGTTCCCGCTCCAATTTCCATTAGTTTTGCATCTCTCATAAAGCGCTCGACCGGGTACTCCCTCATGTAGCCATAGCCCCCCAGGATCTGAATGGCATCTAAGCCAGCTTGGGTGGCCATTTTAGCTGTAAAGAGCTTGCACTGCGCCCCTAAACTCATCGGCCGGTGTCCCTTATCAAAAGCCCGGGACGCTGAGTAAACTAAAGCTCGACCGGCTGCAAGCTGAGTAGACATTTCCGCCAATCTTTCTTGAATCATTTGGAATTGATTTAAAGGAGTTCCGAATTGAGTCCGTTCTTCTGCATAGCGAGTGGAATACTCTAAACAGGCTTGCGCAATTCCCAAACTAATTCCGGAAATCGTAATTCGCTCCATGTTAAGATTATTCATCATGTGAGCCACGCTGTCGTTTCCTGTTCCAATTAAATTCTCTGATGGTACTTCACAGTTATCGAAAGAAAGTTCGGCAGTCGGAGAACCTTTCATTCCCATTTTTTTTAATTTCTTGGAGACTCGAAATCCAGGAAAGGTTTTTTCTACAATAAAAGTAGAGATATCTTTTTTGTTCTGACCCGTGCGAGCATAAACCACTAAAACATCGGCATAACTACCGTTGGTAATATAAGTTTTACTCCCGTTTAAAATATATTTGGTGCCCTTTTTTTCGGCTTTGGTGGTCATTCCGAGAGCATCGCTGCCCGCGCCCGGTTCGGTCATGGCCATTGCCCCAATCCATTCACCCGAAATTAGTTTTGGGAGATATTTTTGTTTTTGGGCCTGAGAGGCATTCAAAAATAGATTATTTACCGTCAGGATTGAATGAGCCAAGTAGGAGAGAGTAGTGGAAGCACAGGCTCGTCCAAGCGTTTCCATCACCAAAGTGGCTTCGGTGGCTCCTAAATGAATGCCCCCAAAGTCTTCGCTAACGGTAATTCCTAAAAGTCCCAAATCAGCCATTTTGCGAAAGGCCGTTTCATTCCACGTTTCATTCTCGTCGATTTCAGCAGCTTTCGGCAAAAGTTCTTTTTGAGCAAAATCAGCCACCGTCTTTTGAAGTAAATTCTGTTCGCTCGTCCATTCAATCATGGGGCTTCTCCCGGTTTTGCTTCTGAAGTTGGGGGAGGGGGATTAGAAAGGCGCTGCCCAAACCTCAAACTTCGGATTTTTATCTCACTGATTTCCAATTTCTTTGTGAGTCGTTCAATGTCTTTCACTTGATTTTGCAAGTCTGTATTACGAAGTTCCCCTTTAAGGATTTTGTAGAAAACTTCTTCTCCCAGCTTTCCAAAGAGGTTTCTTCTTTCCTGCGTGAGATAGGCCCCTCTAGCCATTAAGAAAGCAATTCTCCAAGCTTGGGTCAACCAAAGCCGAGTCGTTTCCCAGTAAGAACCGATGCGTTCCAAGGTGCTCTCAGTGAGTGGGGCTAATTTTTCAGATGGGCTGTCAGGATGCGATGGGTTATTCATATTGATTTTGCAGTTGTTTGGAAAATGTATCAATTTGGGTTCGCGGATTCAAGTAGTGGTAGAATCGAAGCATGCGAAAAGTAGAGCAGAACGCGATTTATGTTCGGGTTTCTGATGGGCTTGGAAATCAAATGTTCCAATATGCTGCGGGGCGGGCCCTTGCCCTTAGAAACAATGCCCAATTGGTCATTGAGCCCGTATCTGAGTTTTTCAGGTGGCGGGGCTCCTCGAGACGATTCGGACTCCCTCATTTTAACCTGGCTGCGAATGCCGTGATTAAATACCCCAGTCCTGTTTTTACGTTTTTTGAAAAAATAGTCGCTAAGAAGTCAGACGTGCCGACGATCAAAGAACTGAATGCTTATCAGTTTGAGAAAGAAATAGCGGAAATTAAAACTTCTGCCAGGTTGGAGGGGTTTTTTCAAAGTGCCGATTATTTTGCTCATGTCCCTCGGGCGCTTTTGCTGCAGGATTTTTCTTTGAAGAAAAGAATGTCAAAAGAAGCGATGAGTCTGGAAGAAAAAATTAGATCTAAACCTAATTCAATTTGCATTCACATGAGGTTAGCCGACTACAAGACGAATGGAATTTTTAATTCACTTAATGAATTTTACTATCGCTCTGCTTTGCAAGAAATTCGAAGACGACTGACAGATGAGCCAACCGTGTGGGTGTTTTCGAACGGGACGCAAGAAGAGGTTCGTGAGTTGTGTCAGAGAAGTGGAATTCCCCATGCGGAAATTCAAACTAATCAGACGGTTCCCGAATGGGAGCTTCTTCATGTCATGTCAGCTTGTCAGCACCACGTGATCGCAAACAGTACCTTTAGTTGGTGGGCTGCTTGGCTCAAGGGGGCAGACGGATTGACCGTGATGCCTAAACAGTGGTTTCGAGAATCCAGTTGGGAAGCAAAGGGACTTCAAATAGCTGGGTGGGCTCAAATTTAAAGGATTTGGCTCTTCCACATTTAAGGGGGCAAGAGGCCTCTGGTTTAAAATAGGTGTGTCTAAAGCATCTATTTTAAAAACCAGGAGAGACCCCTATGCCTTCATTAAACTCTATCATT